>Ga0123354_10004166_pt1 | contig 20384 bp, 13 predicted proteins | sample TergutLab28metaG_2_FD_97872 | JGI IMG/M metagenome (GOLD analysis project Ga0123354, IMG submission 97872) | Labiotermes labralis P4 segment gut microbial communities from Petit-Saut dam, French Guiana - Lab288 P4 | ecosystem: Host-associated > Arthropoda: Insects > Digestive system > Gut ...
ATTCAGTCCATTTCTTTCACAAAAGTTAATAAGCATTTGACCTCTGTGATTCTTTCTTCCTAGGCCATGTGGTCCAACAGTGTTCCTATACGATTCATCTCCAACAACACTATTCCAGTCCCCTATTATGATGGTGTTTGTGTCACCCTTTCCATCTTCTTTAAAAATTTCTTCAGTTGTGTCAAACAACTCTTCCACTTCATCACCTTCATGCTCCGATGTTGGCATGTACAATTGCATCATCAAAATACTTATCGGCTCTGCCTGTAATTTAATACCAATGATTCTGTCATTATAAACAATCTTCTTAACAACACTTCTCACTGTACTTTTATGCACCACTATTGCCACACCTTTTTCAGCCTGTTCACCTCCAGAATAATACAATGTATAATCACCACTTCTTATTTCACCTTGTCCTTTCCATCGTACTTCACTGCTACCTAGAAGAGACACTCCGTTTTTCTGCATTTCCTTTTTCAAATATTCCCATTTGCTTCCTCGATTCAAGGTTCTTACATTCCACGTTCCAATCTTGTAGCTATGATGTACCTTCTTCTTTTCTTTGTAATCCTTCGTGCTGTAGCGCATGCTGCAATAATGTGGTAGTTTTTCCATTTGCTTTCCACATCACAGTACAACAGCCATTCAAACTACTCTGGCCATGCCTGTTGCTATACAATCTTGAACCATCTCAAGCATCACTTGCTCTGCACTTCAAGTCGTTACTGATGATGCTGCGTCCGGCATCGGAGGAATTTTATCGAAGTTCCCTTCTTCTAGGTATCTCTGTTCGTCCAGTTTCTACCTTCTTGACCTCTCTGGCTTGGGAGACCCTGCTGGTTGCAGTGCTACCACCGGCTTTGCTCTCAGGGTTACTGGGACTCACAAGCCCCTCCACCACGACAAGGTGTAGTTACCATCGGAGGGGATTGTGAGGTTATATGTAATGTAATGTCATATTGTTCTTTGTGAAACTGTGGGATGTCTGTCACAACTACCATGGGCCATAAGCCAAATAAACTGGTCATCATGCTCTGTGCTGTGTACAGTTCACTTATTTGTCAAACACTGTGAGAGTGTACAGTCTGCTTATTTATCAAAGAGTCCTTATATTATTTTGTACCTCTTACATTAAAATATTATATAGTAGTTGTTCTGTTGTTTGTATTTCTGTATGACTAACATCTTCAATCCCATGAACATTCAGTACCTGACAAAAGTTGTTCTTCCACTACATATTCAAAACAGTATGGGACTTTTCAAAAAAAGGCCAATGCCTGACATTGTTCACTTTATCACCATTAATTTGGCTCAGATCCTATAATCATTATAATAACTTAGTTCTTGTAGTGTAGACAAGTGTTGTGCTTCATTTCATAATAACGTTCTCTCTTGATAAAATCATCTTGGGCTGAAAGCAATGTCAGGTATTTCAAGGAAATCAACTTTTCAAGGAACATCTCTATCGTCAGGGTTCTTATGTATATCAACCACTGTAAAATAGCTCTCATCTCAAGAAGTTTTCAGAGATGACTGTTGTAAAAATTGACCCTTAAATTTGAACAGGTATATGACTAGTTTTAGTAGTTTTCACTTATCATTATATTTCAGTACAACCAAAGCTTTAGTTGTTATCATTATTAATTAGATAATAACTACTACTGAAAATTGCAAATGCTTAACAGTGTGACTCTTCTGTTTTTATTCTAAAGTTTCTGATCATTTGTTTTCAGTGGAGGAACAAGGATGGTGAGGCTTAACTGCTGGCAAGAGACTGTGGACAACTCTATGGAGGTCACTGGTACCATAACTAAGCACTGACAATTGTATAATCTACAAACACATGTCAGTATAAATGTTCTTGACCCTTTTCATGTCTGTCTCCTATTTAAAGAAACTTTCTGTTAGTGACCTTATCTTATATACAATTTGTTTTGTTGAAAGTATATTCACAAGTGTAGGGTCTCTTGTTCATCATCTTGCTGAACACAGCAGCCTTACAGCATAGAAAGCCTACAACACCCCACATCTCATGGCAACTTTGGTGCTCAGGACAGCAATAAAAGAGACTCATTGTAGTTTTTAACTGTTTAGAAATGGTGGGACATCTATATTATACTGATCTGCTCAAACACTAAATAAATCCCTTTCTTAGACTTGTGTCTCACATGTAACTCTCTTGAAAGTAATGTTAAGTGGACACTTGATTTTGTTAAACAAATAAAATATGTTCTTCTGCAGAGGAGGTAGTAAAACATCCTATTTTAAAAGTAATCTTTTTCTGCATAACATAAGGAACTGAAAGAAAATAATTTTGTATTGCTCTCTCGGTTTGTTTAGACACATTATTGATAATTTTAAGGCCGGTTATTTTCAAGCATGGCCACCACATGCCATTTCTATATTACCAAACATTAGAAGGGATGCAGTTTAATTTGTTATGAATTGCTATTCTAGTTGAGAAATTTCTTTTTCTTGATTGCCTAGAATAAAGGCAATACTGAAGTTTTGGATTGAACTTGTATTCTGGTTATGGTGATCCACACGCATTTTTGAACATTTACAGTATTATTTGAACTGAATCATGCAGTAGCATACTTTTGCTTGAGAACTGGTGGTCCAGATGATAAACCATATTCCATTATGCTACGTTTCATACAGGATGTCCAAGAAAGAAATTGCATGGTTTGAAGAGGACCTATTTTTAGTGACCCAAAGAAAATAGAACATTGTAAATAGCAACACCAAAACCAGAACATGCTGAGTTATATTGTATTAATCAGTGCAACACGGTCCATGTATGTTAATTCCTACAGTGCTGTTTACCATTCCAGTATTTCATGAATCAGTGTAAACTGTGCAGTGTTTCAGCTTCCCAAGTCTGTGGGTTTAGAGATGTGTTCACCAGTAAGTCGTGATTAACACTGTTGACTTTTTATATGGGATTATGTAAAAACTTTTGTGTAGGCTGAGTGAGTTGGTAATTTGCAGGAATTGTGGCACATAATTATGGTGTCCTCAGCATTCTTGCAGTGCAGACAAGACTGTAGACCATACTCATATAAAGTCTTACTATTTGCAGTGAGAGGAACCTGTATTTTGTTTTACTGTTCATAGACATCATCTTATGAATGTACTGTGCTGTTGTATTTAGTTTGTCTCATTCATTCTGAAATATATACTGTATTCCATTATGCTGATCCATATATCAATCTCAACATTTTTTTTCAATTTTCCCTCTTCACTGTATTTTGTTCTTTGCATCCATAAATAATAACTTCGAGTTTTTTTCTGAGACACTTTGTATAGGTGTTTTGAAAACTTGACATCTCTACATGATTAGTTTTGTATGAAATGTTGTCACCAAGGAAAACCATTTTTACCACACATCATTATTTTTATTATTATCACCACCACCACTATCATCATCATCATCATCATCATCATCATCATCAACCATCAGACCTTAATGATAATCTTCCTGGTTTTATACTGTAACTGCCTGATTAATGTCAGCATTCAGAAGCTGCCTTCTTATATGAAATTCTCAATAGTGCTACATACACACTTTAAATTGTAAATTATTTAAGTTGTGAAATATGTACATAATGTGCATTGCTTGCAGAATGTTGACACTTTAATAAACCATGCTTGTAACACATCAGGTGAAATTGGTGTCAGATAGTACTTCCTGATGATGAACATAAAATGTTCGAAACATGTAGAAGAAAAGAAGAATTGAATTAAAATTTTAATTTAAAAAGTGCATTTTATTGGTTAACATTACATAATTGTACCACAGTGCACGGTACAAAAATATAAAGGAAGTACTTAAGTTTGGTATTTTTAAGTTTAATTAGTAAATTAAGTTATAACAGAAAGTTACAATGATTCGAAATATTTTACCTTTGTTAATGAATTACCAGTTCAAGTACTTGCTCCTAGTACCATGGTAGTCTGATTAAACTGTCTACGGATCATAAAGAAACAGATTGGAATTATGAGGACCGAATTTTTAGTGCAAAATCTTTACGTTTCATAGAGAATGAATAATTCTTGAGCAACTGAGCAGCTCTTTGGCTTCTGAAGAAGGATTCTGCTGCATGGAACTAGTATATTAATTAGTTACTTAGCCATTTGTGGTATTTCACAGTTTGTCGAACAGTATTTTTACATGAGATAACTGCATCCTTCTACTTTTGTACTGATTCACCATTCATATTGACTGATACTATAGTTCAGTTGATCATTAAGTCATTAACTCTACACTGATATTACAGCTGTTTATTTGTGCTGTATTTTGTTGTGTAATTGTGAAGATGAAGGCATTCCTCTTATTGTGAGAAAAAAATACTGTGTTTATTATGGTTAGTGATAAGTTATTTGGAATGAGTTTCTTAAAGTGAAAATCATACCTTTCCATTTGATAGCAATATTCTGTTATACCATGGCATAAAACATATGCTTGTAACTTAGTCATATTTATCAATAATAACATTCAAAATGTAAAATAAACAATACTTATTCAATATCAGTTAAATTGTTATCTTCCAATGGAATTTTTTTTTGTCATTTATTTGAAATGTGTAGTGTAGTGTAGTATAGTTTCAGGGCTGAAACTGTAATGTATGTATGTATGTACGTATGTATGTATGTATGCATGCATGTACATACGTACATATGTATGTATGTATGTACATACGTATGTACAGAGTGTCTGAAGACTACTGCCTATGGAATCCATTGCACCATTCCTTGATGAAAGGTAATGGGAGAGGGTACACACAAGAGAGAAACAGACAGGCAGTCATGGAACAGGAACAGAAATCACAGAAGTAGTGACATTCATTTCTTCTGCCTGGGAGGAGGATGGCATGAAAAAGCCAGAAATGTCATTTCCCAGGAAGATGCTTGTGAGTTAAGTGCAGAATTTTTTTCAACCCAAATAGCACCCTCGGACAGTTAGCTCATGGATGAGGTATGTCTGCTTCTGATGGGATTCGGTGTTGATTGCATATGCTGTAGACTGTTGATTTCCTTCAAAGTCTCGCAAGAGGATAGAATCCATGGAAGCAAAACAAGCAACAGTTTACAAGATTAACCTATGAGAAAAAAACTGTGATATGAAGGACAGGTGGATCGAAGATTGCCAGATTCAGATTACTCTAAAGGCCTTGTTGTTGATCCCAAACAAATCTGATATTCTTTATCCACAAAACATTATTACATACATATATACATACACACATATCATTTCGTAGGTCCACAAATTCTGCCATACAAGAGTTGGATATGTAACCTGTCCGAAAAAAACACATAACACACAAACAAAACAAATGAACACAATACAGTACAATAAACAAATGTCAATACTACTGTCTCCAAAATCAAATACTGTACATAATATAATAATAAAATAATAAATACAAATTAACAAAAAACAATTTATCAAATTAATTATCTCTGCTGAACTCCAAAAATCCTCTGACAGAGTAAAACGAGTTATTCAAAAGATACCTGTATACCTCATTTTTAAATTGTTTCCTATCATTCTTACGGTTTGAAATATTGCTGGGCAGATGGTTATATATTTTAATACCAGAACAGGTAATTCCTTTTTGAACACTTGTGATGTTTGCAGTTGGAATGAAAAGTTGAATTTTACTTCTTGTAAGCAGTCCATGTATTTCTAAACCTGTGTGAAAATTATTTGGATTATCTCTTATAAATAGCATCAAAGAGAGTATATATTGACATGGTACAGGTGAGATTTCAAATTTCGTAAACAAATCTCTACAAGATGCTATTGGTTCTGCTCCATACAATTTTTATTACCCTTTTTTGCAATTTGAAAACCTTACAACTATTAGTTGCATTGCCCAAAAATATAATTCCATATCTGATGATTGAATGAAAGTAAGCAAAGTATGCTGTTCATAACATTTTCAGATTTAGTACATAAAATAACTGTCTGATTACAAAACCAGCAGTACTCAATTTTGGCAAAATCCAATCTATATGACATTTCCAATTTAAATGAGTGTCAATTTGTACACCTAAAAACTTTGTATCAGGGACCCCGCTTATAGAGTTATTATTATGCTCATCATCTGCGAATGAAGGGAATGCGAAGGAGAAAATTTAATTATGTTTGTTTTCATTAAATTAAGAACTAATAGATTTGTCTTAAACCATTTGCTGGTACAATCTAAAGTAAGCCTAATCTTTTGGTTGAGATTTTCATAATTTTTTTCTGTAATTAAAATAATAGTATCATCTGCAAATAATACAACATTGGTAAAACGGTAGATGTGCCTTGGCAAATCATTTATATAAATAATAAAAGCAGAGGCCCCAAAACTGATCCCTGTGGAACTTCTCACTTAACTATTTCCCATGTAGAGGTGTAATTTTAAACATTATTAACATTTATGTTAACTCTTTGTCTTCTGTTGTGTAAATAGGATTTAATCCAATCTCTGTTTCATTAACCCCATAATATTTTAATTTTTCTATTATTATACAATGATTTACACAGTCAAAAGCCTTAGTGAGGTCACAAAAAATTCCAACAACTTGTAATTTACTATTCCAAGCCTGAAGTATTCCATTAATAAGTGTATAAGTTGCATGTTTGTTGACCGATTCTTCCTATATCCATACTTTTCCATAGCTAGTGTATTATTTATACTTAGATCCTGATTTAATCTACTGTACATAGTCTTTTCTAATATCTTTGAAAAAACCAGTAATAAAGAAATAGGTCTTTAATCTGATATGCTGGACCAATCCCCAATTGCATATTTAAGATTGTCAGGAAAAACACCAGTCTGAATAGATTTAGTACAAATGTAAGCAAGAGGCTTACTAATTAATGAATTACACTTCTATAGTGTCTTTGTTGAAACTCCATCATACCCACTTGAATCTTTTGCTTTCTGGGAACATATTATACTTTGTATCTCTCCTTCTGTTACAGGAATTATATTCATCTGTGAGAAGACATTTTGATAAACATTCTTTATAAGTGAAATCAATGAAATGTCATTATCAGTTTGTATTTGTAAATCATCCGCCATATTAAAAAATTAATCATTTTAAATTAGTATGGTAAGTGATTGGATTTCTCAGCCTTTCTTGTTACCTTGTTTATAATATTCCACATTGTTTTTGTCTTATTTTCTGATGTATCAATTAGGTGTTTAAAATATTCTTTTTTTGCTTCTCTAATCACTCTCCTTAAAATGGAATAGTAGCTTTTATAATATAATTTTATCATTAAGTTATCATTATTGTTACTAATGAAACACAAACTTCTTTTGCATTTACAAGATTTCCTGATGCCCTGGGTAATCCAACCTTTATTTCCATCATTACTCAAATATGTATAGGGAAAACTAGTTTCAAATATAATTAAAAATGTATTTAAAAAATTTGTTAATACTGCTATTTACATTTTTAGTGGAAAAAACTTTTTTCCCAGGATTCTTGTAATAGTTGTTCCTGAAAATAACTTACAGTTTGACTCACAATTAGTCTAACTTTACATTTATTTTTATGTCTACCATTCTTAACCTTGATTTCAGGAAAAAATTTATTCGATATTATGCATTCAGCCTCATGGTCAGACAATGCATTTGCCAAAGGAAATATCTCGTACGACTGTATTCTAGATTTGTCCACAAAAATATTGTCTATTGCTGAAGAATGACCATTTTGAGATCTTGTGGGGAAATCCAAATCAAGTTTGGTACTATTCTAATGTCATACATCTAAAGTGAACATTTTCCAGGGGCCCAGGACCTTCTATATCTGCTTAGCTAATTTTGTCAGGTTTAAAATTTTGTGTTGGTTATTTTCATTCAATGACAAATGTTAATTATGATCTTTCTGAGCTGTTAATTTGTTTCATGAATGAAAAACTACAGGTCACCAAAATGTGTGCTATCAAACGCCATACATATTTGGCAAGCAAATTTAATAACTTTCAGAAATAGATGTGCTGGTAAGTTTTATATAAAAACCTCACACACGAGTGTCACTCAAATTTTTCTTTGAGAACAATCATATTGCAGGACTAGTAGTTCCATTTGTATATATTCACCTGCCTTATATACTTCAAAATTATGTGGTGTTCTGAGGATGACAAATTTCATGTCAGAGAGCTTAGAATCTTGAAATAGATTTTAAAATTCAATTTTCATTATTCCAGTATTTTCTGAGTTATAACTTAACTGTAAGTTTGACTGGTGCAAATTAAGTGATTTACATGCTTCTAAATATAATAAATTTTTATTTTCTATTTGTATTTTCGAGAGCAGAAGATTTATCTTCAAAGCTTTTATATACATACGGTGTTATTAATGAGTCTTTTCCTTGTAATTTTACATTTAAATAGTTTAGTTGCTTTCTAATATTATGTAAAATGCAAGAACTTGTTACCATATCATATATTTGATCCTAGTATTTTGTTTGATTTTCAAAAGTGTAATAATTTTACTTATAAAATCATATAATGCCTTTTAACACATTGAGGCTGGAATTTCAGTGTAATACATGTATGGCAGTTCTTCATGTTCACTGCCAATGTCGAGAAGAAAAGAAAAGAAGTGTCGGTATCTAATCCTCGGGTACAAATAAAGTTACCGATTGACGTAGCTCTTTTTAAATTGTGCCATAGTCTTATTATTTTACCACATGGGTTTTCCTGGTGTATTCATCATCATCATCATCATCATTCTTTATTTTCCATTTATCCATTTACAGCTACAACCAAAGGATGTGGAAATAGTCATAATGTGCTGTACAATGTATCTGTTAAATCACAGATGTCAAATGACAGAAGACAATTATAATACAATGATTGTACAACAACATATTAATTACATCATGAAATCATTACAATCAGAAATATATATCATTATTAGCATTAAAATATTCGTCAATAGAATAAAATGAGTTATTAAGAAGAAATCTCTTTATGGTCTTTTTAAAAACTCATATTTCATTTGCTACATTCTTCATGTGAGCTGGAAGATAATTAAATATTTTAATTACTGTATAATAAGCTTCTTTTTCGTATTTAGTTAAATTGGTAGTGGGTAGATGAAAATTATTAGCAGATCTAGTGGCGTGGTTATGAAATTCTAATTTTTTTGTGAATAAATGTTTGTTATTCACCACATATGTTGAGAACAGAGAGGTAAAATTTCTGTTGTTTTAAACAGTTCTATACATGAAACAATTTTCTTTGACTTATTTATAATTCTTAAAAATTTTATTTGCATTCTACATATTTTAATATTATTAGGGGTATTATCCCAAAAATTATTCTGTATGATATGACAGGATGAACATATGAAAAATGTAACATTCTTAAGGCTTTCCTTGACAGCATTGCATTAACAGCTCTTATTGCATAACATGCAGAGTTCAATCTTGAAATTAACTATCAATATGGTTATTCCAGTTTAGAGTGTCATCAACCACCACACCTAGAAACTTTGTGTATGGAAGATTAGCTATAGGTTTATTCAAGTAGTTAATATCTAATGCATTGCCAATGTGATTTTTTGTTTGAAATTGTAAATAATATGTTTTTTAAGGTTAAGCGATAGGAAATTGGCTTTAAACCATGTACTTATATTAGAAAGTGTTTTGTTAAATGCTATTTGAAGTCCCTCTTGATTAGGGCTAGTTATTATAATGCTAGTATGCCATGGGTAAGTCATTTATGTGAATAAGAAAAAGCAATGGGCCCAAGATCGAACCCTGTGGAACTCCATTTCTAATTTTTTCCCATCCAGATGAAACATTCTCGTGCATTAAATTTGTCAATAAGTACTTTCTGGTATCTTCCTCTAAGATAAGATTGTATTAAAGTTAAGAATTTCCCCTTAAGTCCATAAAACTGAAGTTTACAGGCTAAATTCTATGGTTAACACAATCAAAGGCCTTCTTGAGGTCACAAAATATACCTCCTATTAAGAATCTATTATTAAAAGCTTTTAATATTTCATTAATTGCATCATAGGATGCAGCCTTAGTGGAACTATTAATTCTAAATCCATATTGTTCCTTAACTAGTACGTTATTAGTACATTTGTGTTTATATAATCTTGAATATAATTGTTTTTCAAATATCTTAGAAAAGGATGTTAAAAGAGAGATTGGCCTATAATTTGCAGTGAGAAGTTTGTCTCCTTTCCTATAGACAGGTTTGATAATAGCATATTTTAGTCTTTTGGGGAATACGCCAGAGGAAAGAGATTTGTTGCAAATATGGGCTAAGGGGGAAATGATAAAAGGGGCACTTAATTTAAAAATTTTTAGGGGGATTTCATCATACCCATACGAGTTTTTAGTCCTTAGTGATTTAATAATCTTATTAATTTCATAAGTTGTTGCATATTTCCAATTAATACTTTAAAACGTATTATTAAAGTTGGTAATTAAATAATTGGAAGGATCCACATTACAATTAAAATCGTGGTTACCCTTCATGATATTTTCGATAACAATAAAATCAAAACCGTGAATTTTACTACCGAGTATTTTTTCAGTGTCTTTTCCCAAAAGGCCGTTGTTGTGGTCATTGGAGGAGTTACATCAGTGCTTTAATCCGCCTCTGTCGTGTAGAATAATTGTTCCTTCGTTTGCAGTATCATGTTTACGTGTCCATGTTCTCGAATTCTCGTACCTTTTCCGGACAGATTATTTTATCTGCTCTAATTAAACAACAAAAAATTCTTCTGTGACTGGTTTTGAGTTGGTTGCAATTAAACTGGCCAATATAAAACTCGTTTCAACTGCAGATGTATTTTTTTAGATTTAGGGTTATTTTTTAAAACGGATTTTAATGCGCGCAGTTTATAATTTCTATATTTTGGCGTTGACGTGTCATATTTTTTACATTTCTAATAATGACGTTTAACTTTACACCTTCGGAAAAAGTCGAATTAATTTTTGTGGTGGTTTGTGGTCGCCGGGACGGACTGCGGTAAAGGGGAGGGGGTGGGGTGCAAATCAGACCCGCAATGGTGCTTTGGATTGTGTGGACAGAAATTTTACTCTTTAGAATTTGTTAACAGATTTTACAATGTCATCGAATTGAACGTTTATTTCTATAAATTGTAATGTTTGGGCAGCTCTTACAGCTTGTTTTGAAAAGCTGTGCGGCCACCAAAAGAACTCAAGAGTTCCACATGCGGCTCGCATTCCGCCGGTTTGATATGCCGTATCTATACGACAGTTTGATGAATGGTATGGAATATTTGTACATTTGCTGTTTTTCAGATTTAATCTTTGCTTTATGATTAGTACAGTAAATATGAACGTTGTTTAACAAAGGATTGATGTCTAGGTTTCAGTACAAAGTCCAAAGTAGGATATTTTAGTCTAAGAAATAAGTAACGAAAGTCTGGAGGAAGACAGATAAAGGGGAGTTTCGTACCTTGTCCCGTGTGAATTATATTTAGGTTGACAAACTGAAGAAATAAGATTTCCAAAACATAAAGTGCATCAGGGCAAAATTATAAAAACACATGCAGTTGAGGTTGGAAAATATCAAGTGAAGAGGCCATATAGGGCAGGAGGCTGAGGTAGGCTGACAATATGAATGCGGAAGGCAGGAAGTTTGGATATGTGGGCATGGATTGGATTGAACTGGCTTATAATGGGTTAAATGCTGGTCTTCTGTAAGAACTCTTGCATTTCTAGAATTCCAGAACGACTAGGATATTTCTTGTAGAGCTAAATAACTGTCAGTTGCTCGAAAAGTCTTGTGGCAAGGTGTCAGTTATGTAAGAATAAAGTGACTCTCTGAGTAAGACCAAAATTACAATGATAGAAGTTTTCAGTTTTTACAACAGTACGTGGTTAGGGTTCATATTCATATTTACCCACTTCTACTCTGAAACTAGGCAGTATATTTCTCTGAAATATCAGTACCCACCTAGAAGATTGCAATGTGTCACAACCCAGAAGACTACAGTCCAGAGGGAAGATTGTATGATATTTATTTATTTATTGTATAATGTTCCATAGATCCACAAACAATTTCAAAAGTTTAGGATATAGAACATGTCAGATAAAATATGAAAGTGTAAAAGTATAAATATAAAAGTATAAAATACATTGATCTTAGGATTCTAGCTCTTTCCAAGTCAATTACACTCATTCTAGAATCAAGGTTTGCATATAGGATTACATAGGACAGCCATAGCTACAACAGACAGTTTTATACATAGTCATAAACCGAGGAACTTATCAGATAAAAGTCAGCATTTATAGGTAGTAAAGCACAGATCATAGATTACACTTATTAACAATTTAATACAAATGAGTGGCTGAGAAAACATTTTCAGGTTGTACGGAATTTGTGTTGAAAGTATTCTTCCAGGGAATAGAAAGAATGTATGTGTATGAATCTTTTTAGACAATTTTCAAATTTCATGATATTATTGGATATCTCTTTAATGTATGGGGGGAGATTGTTGAAAATCCTAATACCCATGTATTGTGCCCCCTTTTGGTATGCAGTAAGATTAGTAATTGGATGGTAAAGGTTATTAAGTTGCCTTGTACCTTTAGTATGGTTCTCTGAATTCGAAATAAAAAAAATGTTTGTTTTTAACTACGAAAAGCATTAGCGAAAGGATGTATTGCAAGGTAAGAGGCAAGATACCTAATCTTTTGAACAGACTCCTACATGAGACCCTATTTCTATAACCCATCATGATTCTGATTATTCTTTTTTGCATTATAAATATTTTTGTGCTGTGGGGTGAATTACCCCAGAAAGGCAGGCCATAAGTTATAATTGCATTGAAATGAGAATAATAAACAGTTTTCAGAGTGTTAATTGGCATGTTTGGTCTAATACTCCTCATTATAAAACATGCAGAACTCAGTTTTGGGATTATATATTCAATGTGACAACTCCAGTTTATAGAATCTTGTAAATATATGCCCAAAAATTTAATATTAGTTGCAGGTGTTATAGACTTATTATCACAGACAATGTTTATATTGAGTGATTGCTTATTTTTAGTTTTGAATTGGATGTAGTGGGTTTTTTCAACGTTAATTGAAAGTGAGTTTACTTTAAACCATTCATTTACACTATCACCATACTGGTTTGGAAATCATCTGAAGTAGGACTTTTTACTATTATACTTGTGTCATCAGCAAATAATATAGGTATATTATGGTCATTTATGATTTTCGGCAAATCGTTGACATATATAAGAAACAAAAGTGGACCCAAAACCAAACTCTGGGGAACCCCATTAGTTAATTTTTTCCATGTGGAGGAGCTTGTTTGATTCGATTTTTCAACTCTTATTTGAACTCTCATATATCTATTCTGAAGGTAGGATAAAAACCATGATCTGGTTTTGCCATTTACACCATACAATTGTAATTTTGACAATAAAATATCATGATTTAAACAGTCAGAAGCTTTTTCGAGATCAAAAAAGATGCCACCTACTATAAGTTTACTATTTAAAGCATTCAGAATCTCGCTGGTTAATTTGTATATGGCTTTGTTTGTTGTGGAATCAGATCTGAACCCAGACTGTTCCTGTGATAAAATACTATGCTTATTTAAATGGTCTTGAAGCTGTTTGTATAAAACTTTTTCTAGTACTTTTGAAGAAGAACTTAAAATAGATATTGGTCTATAATTACAAAGTTTATTTTATCACCCTTTTTAAATAAAATTTTGACGACTGCATATTTCAAGTGGTCTGGAAAAGTACCTGAGGATATAGATTTGTTACATATGTGGGTTAACGGTGAGATAATAAAGGGGGAACTTATTTTTAGCAATTTTGTAGATATTCCATCGTATCCCGAGGAATTTTTGGGATCAAGTGATTTTATTATATTTTTATCCCTTTAGTAGAAACAGTTTTTAAATTAATATTTGGAAACTGATTCTTTAACGACTGAGTTAAGTAATGAAGGGGGGTAATGTTATCTACATTGAAGGGATTAATTTTATTTTGTTTAATGTTGATGTTTTTACCTACCGTTAAAAAATATTTGTTGAATTCATTTGTCATCTTTTGACAATCACTGATTGGGATATCATTTATATTTAAAATGTTAATTTTGTCTGTATTATCAGTTTTATTAGATTCTAAGTGTACTATATTCCAAATTGTTTTGTTCTTGTTCGAGGTCTTTTTAATTTTGTCTGCATAATTTTGTTTTTTTGCTTCCCTGATAACAGCGGACAGGATTTTACAATAACTCTTATAATACTTTAAGAGATCTGGATTGCTATTGTTTCTACATGCAGTGAAAAGTTCTCTTTTTTGTTTACAAGATGTTAAAATTCCTAAAGTGATCCAATTTTTATTTTTTTGTTGAATTGAACTCTTTTTAAAGGGAAGCTAGAATAAAACATTTTCAAATAAGTGTCCAGAAAGGAGTTGAACTTTATATTGACGTCATCTGTAGAAAATACAGTATCCCAGGTCTCGCAGCTTAACTTTGTGAGGAAATCATTTATTGTATGGTAATTTATGTTCCTAATTAACCTATAATTTTTTGAAGGTGTTCTCATAATATAGGAATATAGTGTTATAAATTGGGCATCATGGTCTGATAGCCCATTTATTATTGGAGATATAGTATAATTACCCATTTTGGAAGTGTCAATAAAGATGTTGTCAATAGCAGTAGCAGAATTATTTTGAATTCGAGTTGGGAAATTCACTATACTCGTCAAATTGTAGGTTGTTAATAAGGCATCTAATCGACTTTTTCTATCACTGTCAGTCAGATAGTCTATATTTATGTCACCACAAAAGATGTATTCCAGGGTAACAGTATACAAATTCCTAAGAACAGCATCTAATTTAGATAGAAATAGATCAAAATTGCCAGAAGGTGCTCTGTAGATAGTAATTATACATACAATTTTTGTATTTAAGTGAACCTTGATGGCACAAACTTCAAAATCTTCATCCTGACAGTACTTTTCTAGATCTAGTCTTATATAATTTAAACTTCCCTGCACCAATATACATACACCTCCCATTTTGTACATCGTTCTACAGTAACTACTTCCTAATTTATAGTTGTCAAAATGTGACCTCTGCAGTTCTAAGTGTTTCATATGGTGTTCAGAAAAACAAAGTATATGAGGGAAAGTTGGGTGTAATTGGCTTAACAACTCCATTTCTTTCCCTCTCAGACCTCATATATTTTGATGGTAAACAGTTAAAGGTAATGAGCCTTTATTTTGAGGAGGTAAATTAAGTTTAGTTTTAGGTTTGGATTTGGGTGTTGCTTCTGTACTTAATTTTTGATAAGCTGTTAAGATATTACTGCTATCATTTAGTAAAGTGTTTTCACTACAAACATTTGCATATGATATTGAATATGTTTTGTCAAAAAAATTCCTATTATTACTTGCACCACTAACACATTTTTCACGTTTGTTGTTGGATTCATTTGCATATGATATTGAATATGTTTTATCAAAAACATTCCTATTACCACTTTGTTCACTTTTGTTGTTGGATACATAAGTTCCCATTAACTGACAGCAATCCTCTAACATAGTGGTTTCACTACAAACATTTGCACATGATGTTGAATATGTTTCGTCAAAAAGATTCCTATTATCACTTGCACCACTAACACTTTGTTCACTTTTGTTATTGGATACATAGTTTCCCCTTAATTGATAGCATTCTTCTAACATAAAACATCTTGGTACTTATTTGATGGAAGTTGCTTCAGTCTAGTTGATTTGCGTAGTGTTATGCTATTTCTTCCTGTTGGCCATCATCTAATTTTGATATCTGTCCTAGACATCTCACATCCGCCTGAGATTAAGATAGAGAACCCATTTTTGCAGCACTGTTCTCGGATTCGTGATGATCATCATTCTTACGGCTAGGATTCGGGTCTTCCTTTTCAACACTAACTGTAACCGGTGAAACTTGATTCCCAAGAGCCTTCATTTCGGTCTTCCATGGTAATTCTATAGGTGAAGACACCCTGCATGATGCCTTCCAATTTCTAATTTCTTTCATTATGTTGTTCACTATCCAGTCTCTTCCTTTCTTGTTTAAATGTAGTCCATGCTGAGTGTGGTGTCTTCTCTCTGTAGACATACTGTGGACCCTTGCATGGTTGTAAGCAGACACAATACTTTGTAACCTCTTATTGTACAATTTTACTTCTGTGTTTACATATGACTGGGGATTTTAGTGTAGTTGTGGTGTCAGTTTGGTCACCATTAATTCATTCACTCGTCTGGGATGTTGCTCGGTCTAGGTTGATAGTGGTTACCAGTGCTACCAGTAACTCTTCTTGGACTGTTTAACTTTGAAGTTGGGACCAATACATTGTCCTGAAATTTTGGTAGCCAGCTACCAACCTACACTTGCAACATTCCAGAAGAGTGATATATCAGATACACCATGGCAGAAGCCTGCAGCCTTGCAACATGATTCAAGTAATTTTGGCAATATTTAGTTTAGTTAGTTTATTAATTCAGTCCACTTACTCATATATGTAATATTGAACATGTAAAATTCAATTTACAACTTGTGTATCTTGTCAAAATCACTGACAAGGTATATATGACAAAGACTCAACTCACAGCACATTAAATTAAAACAGTAAAATACAATATAATATAGTGTAATGTAAAATAGCCATACTCATGCAATCCATATGCAGTCAGTATGACATAAATACTTCCACTGAGTACAATACACATCGTAACAGAAAGGTTTCAGCTGTCTTTTAGAAGATTTGATCTTTTCCAAATTTTTTACTTTATCTGGCACCATATTGTTGGGTCTAATTCACCACACTGTTCCTGAAAAGGCCTTTTTATCATACAAAGGCTCTTTACTTCCTTTAATGATTCAATAATGTTAAATACTCCATACTTAGTTTGGGACTTAATAATTGTACTTAGGTATTCCATTTCAGATTTTCTGTAATATAAATACATAAAATTTTAATTCTAATTAATAGGCAATATTCATATTTTTTAAACTGATTTTTGGTCTTACAGGAAGTCTGTTTTGTATAGTATGAAATGACATTGCAATTGTTTCATCAACATTTATTATAATGTTATTTTTATGAAATCAAGTCTCCTTCGTAATATTTTTAATTTTATGTGGAAGAGCACTTTCATCTTTGTCAGTGATCAGTAAGTTGGTATCATCTGCATATAAAACCACATATGGCCCTTGGATATTTAGTGGAAGATAATTTATATACAAAAAAACAAAAGGGACCAAAGAATTGAGAATTGCAGTACTCCATGTTTCATTTCCCTGTAAGAAGATTATATTTATCCTGTATAGAGTATCTGTGATCAATTTGTTTATTTCAACCAACTGTTTTCTGTGGGCCAAATGTGATTTGAGCCACAAGTTTGTGATACCCCTTTTAGCAAAGAATCCAGTTTATCCAGTAATATGTCATGATTTATGGCAATGCTTGCTTTAATGAAATCAGAAAATATTCCAGTTGCATGTAAATCTTTATCTGAAGCCTCTTGTAGAATTTCAACAGAAGACCATAAGGATTTATTAGAACTGCAGGAAGCAATTTAGACTGGAGTGTTACTAAATTATTTTGAGATTTATTTATTTCATTTCATTTATTTGGCATTCCATTGATTGTATAGAGATGTGGAACTAGTCAGATATACATTTAGCATAATAAATAAAGTGAGTGTACATTCAGCAACAGTTGTGCCCTGTTGTAATATCATAGGATAGCTACGTTAACAATTAATTATAAGTATTATGATTAGAATAAGCATAAGTAATAATCTGAATAAAATTAATATCATAGTTAATTATGTATTAAAATATTTCTTCAGACTATAAAAGAAATTATGTGAAAGATATCTGTTTGGAGCTAGTTTGAATTTATTCTTATCACCACATAAATCTGACTGTTGGTAAATGATTATTGATCTTAATTCCTGAGTAATAAACACCCTTTTGGAACATTGCCAAGTTTGTTGAAGGTAGGTATAAATTGGAAGTTTGACTTGTGTTGATTTTATGTACTTGTGAGTTAAACAGATATTGGTCTTTATTTTTAATAACAAATAAAGGTATTGAAAATATGTACTGGGATTGAATTGGAAGGATATTTAATTCTTTCAATAGTTGCTGACAAGAGGCATTCTTACTTGAATTCATAATTATTCTATTTATTCTTTTCTGAGTTTTAAATATTTCTTCACTATGAGATAAATATGATTCCATAAGATATAAATGAGTGAACATACAAAATATATGTTCTTCTCTGTGCATCAAGGGACGTAAATGGCTTAATTGATCTGATGGCATAACAAGCCTTATTCCGTCTAGATGTCAGTTCACCAGCATGATACTTTCAAGTCACGGAAGTGTTGATAGTCAGTCCTAAATATTTTAAATTTTGTGATACTTAGTTTCTACTTACAGTAGGATTTATCGATAGTTTACAGGTTACAATATAATCTGATCATTAAACACAAGAATGTCTGGCGATATAAGCATCCCTGAATTGCTTAGAAAAAAGGAAATGGTGATGAACTTACATCAGATGAGATAAATTTCTTTATCCAGAATGTGGTCAGTGGCATAATACAGGACTCCCAAACTGGTAAGATAGTATCTATTAAATTTGATTGTATTACAAAGGCTGAAATAGATGTAGAATTCAAGTTTAAAATTTAGTAATGTTAAACCAAGTTAGGACTAATAAAACTTTCATAGTTTCATGAAAACATAAGCACCCTTCCTGAAGAGGTAACTACTTTCCTATATTATTGTTATGTACAGTTCTTTCTGTCACTTTCAGTACTTCAAAAACAGCTATTTTCAACATAATACAACACTGACAGAACCTTTGAAAATTAATTAGCCTACATGAATAACTTTTCATATACATACTTGTTACTCTCTGGTGTACCCCAGACCACCAAAGCATTGAACATTTAAAACAAGAAAGGTAGTGTTACACTGTTAACCAAGTAAATTTATGCCTAAGATCATGATATCTGTTACTTAAAGAGGAAGGTGTGAATTTAATATTCCTGTGTGTTGCAAATGTGGCATTTGATGGTTAGAGTAGCTTTACAAACCACAGGTTATTGCCTTCAGAGTATAAAGAGTATTAAACAAGTACTGATGACTTTTAAGTAATGTATTCCATGGGACAGAGTCCTAGAAAAGCTGACAGTAATTGAACAGACCTTTTAGAGGTAACGAACATTTATTATTATGTTCAAAATAGCTCAATACTGCTTTGGATTGAGTTGATTGAGGCATGAGAATTGGCTGCTGGAATGTTAAGATACTCAGCTAGGTTAATTGTTCACTGTTCCAAACTAGATGAATGCAGTACACATTGGCATGCCTTACTTCTTTAAAATCCATTTAAATATGATCACCCCATCTGTGTCTAGTTCTACTCAGTGATTTTTTTTAAAGATTTGTAACTACAGTTTTGAGTTTATTGACCATCTCTCCTATCATTCCAACAACATTACTTAAAAAGAACAAACTTCGAACTCTTCACCTGTATTGCTGTCCATACTCCTGTTATTTCCTCTCTCTTAGTTCCAGATATTCTCCTGAGCTACCCCAAGTACCCTCCATATCTATGTTATTCCCTTAGAGTGACAAACAAAGTTTCACCAGTATACATAGGAACTTTTGTTGCTTGTATTAAAGTTAAGATTCTGGGAAAGAAATGTTTACATAAAATTATATCTTTGTTTTATTATAGAGGCCATGTTAATGGCTATGTATCTGAAAGGCCTCACAGACAATGAGACAGAGAGCCTCACCGCAGCAATGGTCCATTCAGTTAACTATCAAATATATGAATGTTGTTCTAATTTAACATACTGTTTGGTAGCAACTAATGCAGTTCTGCTTTAAGTGTTGTAGTGCCAATGAGAATAGTTAAGTAATTATTGTTTATTGCATATAGATTGTAATGTTTATCACGATTGTGTTCCACACTGCATAACCCCTAACCAAGTTATTTGCATTTAGTGTATCTTGACCTTACCAGATCACCTAATTTAATATTCTAATATGTGAAGCATGTCAGTTATACGGAGTGTCCCAGGAGGAATGTGCCAGACTTCGGGAGGGTGTTCCTTATGTTAAAGTATACCAATATAACCCAAAACACCTATATCCAAAGTTGAAAGGTTACAGAGATAATGACCAGAGAAAAGTGGGAGCTTCTTGCGGTTCCAAATACTGCAACTTGCACAGCTGACACGTCACGTGACAATTCTAACGTCCTTGACAGTGGAATGCAGTGTTCACTGTGCCTGCGTGACGCTTTGCGCAGTCAGCCATGTTACGTCACCGCGGGGC
>Ga0123354_10004167_pt1 | contig 20383 bp, 11 predicted proteins | sample TergutLab28metaG_2_FD_97872 | JGI IMG/M metagenome (GOLD analysis project Ga0123354, IMG submission 97872) | Labiotermes labralis P4 segment gut microbial communities from Petit-Saut dam, French Guiana - Lab288 P4 | ecosystem: Host-associated > Arthropoda: Insects > Digestive system > Gut ...
TCAACCTTAAGGCAATACCTAGTAAGTAAATCCCTCTACTCCCTAGAAGAATTTCTAAATGACTAATACCCTCATGTAAGATCAGGCCTGGTGTGGCCTCCGTCGAAATGAGGATTATAATAACGCAACATAACATACTATAGTTCTACATTCTATATTGTGTTGTATCTCCGGTATGCTCTCGGTTTGTTTGCCCATTGTCTAGTTCTGTCTGATATCTTGTTTGTTTAATGTATTACACTCAAGGATGATTGGTTCCTGTAAAATAATATTTAGATTAACTATGCTTCATATCCAAATGCCCCTTGGGGGTGTCATGAATCGATGAAATGTACGTGTGTGTGTATGTATGTATGTATATATATATATATATATATATATATGTAGATAATCCAAATAATTTTTGGACAGGTTTAGAAAACATGGACTAAAGACAAGATGTAAAATCAACTTTCATTCCAATTGCAAACATCACAACTGTTCAAATTAATTACTCTGGTGTTAAATATATAACAGTCTACCCAGCAACATTTTAAACCTTAAGAATGATAGGAAACAGTCTAAAAATGATATCATCTTAAATAACTTGCTTCACTCTGTCAAAGAATTTTTGGAGGTTAGCAGAGATAATTAATTTTATAAATTATTTCTGTTGTAATTTATATTGTATTACTTCGTTATTATGCTTTGCACAATATTGTATTGGAGACTGTAGTTTTGATATTTGTTGATTGTATTGTATTGTCTTTGTTGGTTTTGTTTGTGTGTAGTGTTTTTTCTCTGACAAGTTTCATGTTCGACTGTCGTATGACAGAATTATGGACCTGCGAAATGATGTATGTATGTATGTATGCCTGTTTGTATGTATGTATGTATGGGTGTAAATAAGTATACACTAACCTGTGTACATAAAGACCCCTTATGTCAACGCTTTGTGTAGAAGTAAATGGACTCTGTTCTAAAATCCAGATTTTATTTGGAATTTGTAGCTTCAAAAGTGTACTAAATACGAGTATACTGTAATTTGTTTTATGACACAATGCACATGAGAAATTCACAAGAAAATTAAGCACTAGGCTATCTGCTTTCACTCAGAATTTAAAATGCCATCCTCTAAAGTTTACCCAGCAATATACCGATTTACCATGAGAGACAGAGAGAGAGAGGGAGAGAAACAGAGATCATTTTTGAGGAATGATTAAAGATTATTTCAATTAATTATGATTCAGAATTAATGCAGCAGTCTTTCAGTCTTAGTTTTATAGTCCGTGTCTGTCATCAATGTACATTTGTTGAACCTGTTACACAAATGTGTAAGATATAATATCTGCTTACCACCTTACCTGTTTTGTCTCCAGAGGATGGTTAATAACTGTAATTGACCTGTTTTTGTCTCTATGGTTGAGAACAGCATTGGTCAAAAGATTGAGAGAGATTGGAGCAGAATGAAAAGCAGCAGATGAATACATGGCATTCAGTGACTTTAATGAATGAGATTCATTGAACTCTGCTGCAACAATATATTGTGTACGGTAATTCCTGTTGTTCTCTGCAATCTCCATAAGTGCATGGTTGATAGGCTTTCCTGGATTTTTGACACTGGAACCCTCATTTTTAACAAGACATTCATAGATGTTGAATGATTCATTACTCTTGTTATACAACACTTCAGTTGGGCTGTAATCCTTCAAGGACAAGATTCGTGCAGGTTCTGCAGATTGTGCTCTACTCTGAATGCCCACAAGAACCACTGTGAGGACAGCCAATACAATGGCTATCAGAGCCTGTTCGAAATAAAAGAAGATAAAATGGATGATGCAACAAACACAAAAAATCACATTTTTCATTACTTTCACGTCATTGCAGTCAATGATGTGAACAACCAAAGAAACAGAAAAAATAAGGAACAAGGCAAAAAGAAACAGAAATGAAGTGCGCTCTTGAAATAAATATCTAGATTTGAATGGTATGCCCACATTGCATATATTAGAAAAGGTAAATTTAATATTAGGCATTGAATAATGAAGTCTGAAAATTACGTACTGTGAAGAAGTGAATGGGAGAAAATGGACTAACACTAAAATTAATTCAAAACAGGGGCTGTGGAAGCAGAGAGAATTACAAAAGCAACGCAATGACCCAAAAAAGTGGAACTGTCAACAACTCATTATCACACAGTAATAGAATTATATTCATACAATTAAGTTTTGATGCCATTTCTTGCATACCACATTCATTATTTTCTTCCTCACAATGCCACCAGTTTGGGTTCCCACACCCCCAAACTTTCTAGCCACTTCCTATACGGTAAGGGTGTCAGAATGCAATTCTTCGGTCAAGTTATGGTTTCTGAAATTGTGCGGAGTCCTTAGCCTTGTTTTCCACATATCACATAACATATTATTCATAATTGGAAATGGTATCTTTGCAGCCCATTGTTTTGCCACTCATGTTTTAATATATGATTTATTGATGTTAAGTAACTCCCTACAGATGATCAAGATAGATCAGAACATGCCAGAGTTCTGATGGATTGTGTGTAAAATATACTTTTAACATTAGAGTATTTGTTGGTTTTTATTATGTGAAAAGATATACTAGTTACACAAAATCTATAATTAGCTTTAAGAAAGGTTGTCAAAGTACAATTTACCTAGGTTCTAGAAATTACTTACTCGTATTATGAATGATTTCCACTCCCTGTATGTGTAGATAACTCTCTTCTTCAGCAAGGCTGTTATTTGCTGAATTATTAGTCTTGTCCCAACAACATTACGGAATGTGAGAGCTGAAAGAGATATTGAATACATCAAATAGACAGCAATGAAAATGGAATAATTTTATGTGTTCAGAGACAAGAACATATAAGGCTAAAACTGATTATATTGAGTGAGATTTAAGGTTCCCACAACCATATCTATGAAGATTGTCTTCTGGGTTGTGGAAGTAGACTGGTAGACATGTACCACCGTTTCAGGGGAATATATTTACAAGAGTACACAGTGAACATCACAGAAGACAGTAGTATTTATAACACTCCCCCCCCCCCCATATTATTCAAACACAATGAAAATTCACAATCTAATATTACATACTAAAGCAAATGACATGATCTGCGGGAGATGAAAGTTAAGAGATAGCAGAGAAGGCAGTTGACAAGGAAGAAAGTGTGTCCATAAATAGGTAGGCCAAGGTTCTTAGAGGGCTGTAGGGACAAGGAGTGAGTGAGTGAATGAGTAAGCAAGTAATACAACTTACATATTGTCAAGGCACTTTTAAAGAAATATATACCGCAAGGCACACTGAGTTTTATTCAAAGAGCTTTAAAAGGTTATTTCTTGCTGTACATTCAGTGATATTATGTTACTGTGTAAGTCAGATTATGTAGCTTCAAACCAGACATGATTAATGTGTAGAGACAGATGTCAGAAAATGTGTTTATATTCTGATTTAAGACACTACACCAGCACTCACTTCAAGTAATTGAAAAGGGATAGCTGTGTTATTTAAACTGTCTGAATGTTAATAAAGTTACAACCATCATGTAAATATACAATTTGAAAACACATAAATAAAAATGAGCGAATTTCAAGGAGAATGCATAGTATGTCAAGATCCATGCAGTTTTAGGTAAAATCTAATGAGAATATGCAAGAGAAATTCCTGTGTTTGAGCCTGTAATGTTATGTACAGAATTGTAACTGTTATGGGTTTTGAGTTCGTGGCCGTGACATACAAGTTTGAAAGAAAGTTTCAAATAGCTTAAATTACATGTAAAAAAAATTTAGAGTATTTTATGGCTCTTAAGGTATGATTTGATAAGAGAAAAGGCCGTGAAAGGTGAAAGGCATGGACTTTTAAATATACAAATACCCAAATTACACAGAAACCTAACGCTTACCATTTCTTCTCTTTCCTATGACTCTTTGGCCTGTTTCCTGGCCAAGACCTCACCTAACTGACATTTCAAGAAAACAGTGTTTTATGGGGTAGGATTTTTAACCCCATGCCCAACCACCAACCTGGAGGACCAGGTTTTAAATCGGGACTCACTCCCCTAGTGGGATTGGCCCATGCCTACAGAGCCCCGTGCCCTCTGCGGGGGGACACACTTTATCTGGCACCACTGGTGAAGCCTGCCCAGCTTGTATGACCCTGCTGGTGGGTACACTACTGCTGGCACAGCCCCCAGGTTTCTTGAAGCATCCAATCCTTCCTACATGGCCTTACATGGAACTTCATGTACATATGGTGTCCCACAGGAGGAATTTTTATCCTGGCCTTTTTAATCAACATATGAAGATCAGTATAGGTTTGCAATTATGTCAAGGAATTTATAGGCCATTCCCTCATGAGCATATCACAGCTTAATTTGTTACATACATTAATGTGATATGCATTTCATGCGCCATGTGTGAACATTTCTCTCTCCTTCACTGTTTTCCAGAAATCTGACACAATTTGATACTAATATACATAACATTAATAATGCTGTGTGAATGGAGCTTTCCACTAATACTAAATATCCAAGGTTGGCCCTAGACTAGTTTCTAGAAACTGAATAAAGATAAAAGGCAAATCCTTAGTCAAACACACCCACTAGTGGAAAAAAAAGAGTTTTGTGACTGAGGATTTGCCTGTTATCTTTATTTAGTTTATAACAGAACAGGATGTATTAAAACTCTGGTAACACAAAGAAATGCACAATTCTATGATCTATGTATTTGTTTTATTACAGGCAGCTCTCGTTTCACGCGATTTCTTTTTGCCCATCGTGGATCATGTTTAGCTCCAGCTGAAATTTCCAACTGCTGTATATAAAGTGTCTGTACAGCTTCTCAATTGGCAACACACTTGCAGCTCCTTGTCCTGAGTTCTCGGTCATCTTGAGCCACTAAATCACTCACAGTCACTTATGAGTCTTAATCTAACCTTACTAACAACATGCTCTCACTTTCCCTGTGAGCATGGAGTTACCCACATTGCATTTCACAAAACTGATACATCTTAACATACACACAATTTAGGAAAAGTTCTGGGCTCATAATGCGTTAGATCATACAGTGTGCTATTGATTGTGTGAGATATAGGACAAAGGCATAGATGTGATCAACCAATGCAGTCTTCTGGGATTTTTGCGGATGAAAGGAGTAATATAACATTGCACACGAAAGGAGTAATATAACATAAAGCCACAACTGGGCACAAAAGAAAATATGAAGGGCATTTTCATACTAAAACTTTGATTACTCATGAGCCCTACCCTCTAACAAAATAAATACAAGAAAATTTGAAATATTTCATACCCTCAGCACTGCCATGTAGTGAGATGAATCCACCATTTCTTGGTTCCATGTTTGTGTCCTTATCATGCTCACCAGCAGCTTCTTTTCCTACCCTGAAAAATGAACCAGCAGAAATCTTCATAGCTTGAAGCTATATGTAATTGGTCAACTATGCCTCTGTTTTCAACAGTATTAATTTTCAATGTTATAGTAAAAATAATCTGATCTTTTCTCTGGTTTGAACTGTAACCTCCCAGATCCAAGGCCAGAGATTCACAAAACAGGCACTAGTGAATGTTTTCCTTTAGAAAAAAGTGTCACATCTCACTCCACTCGTGCATGACAGTGTTTTCTTCTTTAATTTAACAGGATTACTTTTACATTTGTGCCCTTACCATTTTAATGGTCTTCAATATGTGTCTAAATGTGTATGGGTTTTTAAATTTTACTGACTTACTGATGATGTATTTTCATTGTTATGTATACATATGTGCAGATATCAGCATGAATGCTTTGGCAAAATTACAATCAGTGATAATGTGAGCTGATTGATCAGATACAATTAAGTTCAATTATATTAACTCAACAGTGACATTAACATTTTAAAGGAGAATAATATGGAACACTCAGTACTCAGTGATGGTTGTTGCAATATCATCTACTAATAATGATGCACCACTTTCTCAGTTGAAATTCTGATTAAAAACTACATCCAAAAGTTAAAAGTACATAACTATGGGAAGTTCCTGGTCAAAATGAAATCCATACTAATGCTTCCTTAACTCCAGCATATTGAAAATGGCCACAATGTAAGGTAATTTCACATGTAAAAAAGTAAACGGTATTAACTCTGACGTAACACTACACAACTCACCTCAGGAATACTTCTTCAAGTGTTGTTATGGAGACTCCAATGCTAGATATTCCCAACATTTGTTTATCTCTTTCCAGAATTTCAAACAGATCTGGGAAATGTTTAGTTTGTTCAGAAGGCAGCTTATAGCATAACACTGAGCCCATCTCACTTTTAATCTCTGCTTCAGGAACGGTTTTCTGGATTATGTTTGTTATCCTGGCCACATTACAATCTTGTTCTTTTAGCAAGTTTAACTGGTAGCCTGTTCCTAAAACATACAGTACAATCCGATTCTTAGTGCTGTTACGTCAAACCCCTCAAAAACAATAATATTTCCTGAATGCATCCATGGATTTTATCATTGCAGTGCTGCAAGTTCTTGGCTGTGGGCTAAATAGCCTATAAATCCAGCCTGTAGAAGAAAGAGGAATTGTTTGTATTAAATTATATATAATTAATTTGAACACATCAGTCAAAAACCACATTCAATGCAGAGATCAATATTTTTAAGGGCACTGACTGTTACCAGTTAAGAGAATCATTGTTCACTGTCCTGCAACAAATATTCTTACATAAAAATCAGTATGTTCGCATCTCAGTCAACATGAATGTGCTGTTGACATGTAGTGGCATCTTAAAATAGATGGACTGGGGAAAATGGCAATGACTGGGCCCTAGCACCCCATATACATCATACTTATGACATACAATGTGATAAACAGGAAATCTGGTGTACTAAGTCAATGAAATTTCAACTGCTTGTGGCCAAAATCCAACAATTATGTTGAGGAATCCGTTCTTCTTGGATATTATACTGTGTAGTAGGTAATTTAATATAACCTGATGTTTCAAAGGATTACAGTGTCTTAATCTGCAAGGGTTTGTAGGTCCTAGGACTTCCAAAATGTTGGGATATATTAACATACTAAATACACAACATTAAAATCCCAGTAGACCATGATCCTCACTATCAGAACTGAGAAAATTTCAAATGCCAACTATAATATTAACTGGGAATATACCCACATAAATGCTCCATACCTCATAAAAGTTTGTTTAGTCCACAAGTTGAATATCTGATACACATTCCATTTTAAATTGCTTGAAGAAAGCATGACTGCATTATAACACAACAGCACAACCCTGCACTTGCCACACATATGGTATCAGAGCAATGCATGTCAGCTATTGCAAAAGCAAATCTGACAGAATGGTTAACACACCATGGAATTAAAAGTCACTGATCCTTTCAGAAAAGCAGAGCTCCTACAACTTGTGACAAAAATAATAAAGAATAAATGGCTGAAGTGGGCTACAACATGTTGCACTACCTGCACACATGGAGAATACAGCACTGTTGCCACAATATAATATAACTTGCATGAATTGAGGACTTTCCTTGTGCAAATCTTGACAACAGCAGTGGCTATCACAACTGATGTAAATGCTTTGAAATATATTATAATTGTTTACTTCCCCACCCATTCCTATTCACTGTATTTCCTATAATATCATTTGTTGTTGTACAATATTTGCAGTCAATACAGAGTAATTATATAAACAATAAAATAAGCATTCTGCAAACATTAAATTTCTGTTAATAATTTTTGTGCTTCTAAGATCTTTACTTTAGTTTGTCTTATGGTTTAATTTACGTACTTAGTTAGTTTCAGTGAACTTTCCTTATATCTAAGAGTGAAAAGGGAATTCAGGATTTCATATTTCTTTAAGAAACCGTAATTTTATTCTTCTTTTCCTTTTTTAGACCCAACTGAAAGATCTGTTCTTCAGTTTAAGAAGTAAAATGTGTATTCTTGTACATGACAATGTAAGTACTTGTGTACATACTTATTGTAAATGCATCTTATCATGAATGGTAATAGGAAAATTAAGCACATATTCTTTCCAGGTTATTTGAAAATTTTAAATTTGTGTCACAATGTTAGTTGCTCCGTTTAGTGTAGTAACCACTCATAGTTTACTCTCTCTTCAGACATTCGGTTCATATAAAACAGGAGTCAAGAAGTTTATACATTACGTTTTACTGTTTCTTCACACACCAGTATCAGCAGGATGACTCAATAGTGCAGCACTAGTTTGGGGAAGTACTTGACTTCAACCTTGTAATTATTGAACACACTAAATGGAAATTTTCACTTTTTTATTTTACAGTGTCTTCAAGTCCTGAAAATCCAGGAAAATACCAGAAAGATCTAAAATCTGTTACTGCTTTGCATTTTTCTCTTCAGATCTAATAATCATTATATAAATGACTCTCATTGGCCAGTACAGGGTGTCAGATTAAGAAAGAAAGAAGATAATTTGAGAGTGTCTTCACAGTATTCAATATTCAATATGCAATATTCATTTATTTCACAATCCATTCACCTTACACAGATGCAGAACTAGTCATGTATACATTTAGCCTAACGAATAAAGCAAGTCACTCAGTCGAACAAAAATCCATCGGCCTCAAAATTTCTAAGTCCCGAACTTGAAATCACGTGACATACATCATAATTCGAGTCGTTATACTTTCCCCATATTTGCGCATTCGTGGCGTTTCTCTGTCTTCCATTCATTACAGTCAATCACACCGCGTATGTATTAACCGAAAACAGCAATACATTTGCTTAATTATAAATTAAAACGTTAATTAAACCTCATTAACTTTCCCAGGCGTGAGGTTAGCTAGCAGTGCTGCTAGGGATGGATGAGTCGACCGGACCGTTCCGTTCTTGTAGTCAGCAGGCGTAGCCCAGGCAGGTGAACGCCTGCTAGCAGTAGCATTCGGAAACAAAGTATGTTGGTTCGAGTCCCATTATCGGCATATTTATTTTTGTAGTCCAGGCAGTTGAATGCGTGCTAACAGTAGCCTTCGGAACACACAACACTCACAAAAAACAGACATCCATGCCCCCGGCGAAGTATAGCACCAACGCATAGAAAATGAAAATTAATACTTTAGCCCTTAAAAGGGCTGTTTTCAGAAATTGACCTCTTTAATAAGAAGTCCAGAACCCTTCTGCTTCGACCACTGATTTCATTCGTCGTGTTGTGGACTCAGTCAGTGATCTAATGTAACGTATCGACGAAGCAACTTAATGCCACGCGTCTAACACAAGGGCCCATAGCTCATCGCTATATCTGGGAGGGAGGACAGGCCAGGTTTCCTGCATCGTCCTATTCACCTCACTCCACATATTCTCGATGGGGTTCATTTCAGGCGCCCGCGGTGGTCAGTCAAGGAGTTCGACGTCGGCCTGCCGCGATAGCCATTCTTGAACCACACGAGAATAATGAATGGAGGAGTGGTCTTGCTGTAAATGGATTATACCATCGGGATACGCATCTGTACAGGGGGCACCATTGTGTTCTGTAAAATGTGCTGATACTGCAGGCCGTCCAGGTGACCTTCTATACGATGGAGAACTCCATCCCCTTCATGGGAGATCCAGCCCCAACAGTGGACAGACACACGATCACTGCGTTTGCAGGTAGACATATACTGCGGGTTGTAACGCTCTCCCTGGGGTCTGTACACTAAAATCAGCCCATCAGTTGCTGAGGTAAAAGTAGATTCATCAGTGAATATGACCCGTCATGGTGAGCCATCGTGATGAGAATGAAGAACGCGTAGCTTAAACCAGTGCTGACACTCAGCGAATAACGGCACCTTCACTTTTATGACAGTATTTGTCTTGTAGAAGGACTCGGCCTCCACTCAAACCAGGGTTAGTGACTATTGTCACAGCCAGGTCAGTTTTCAGCTTTTGGTAATTCCCTACCCACCTTTTTCAACCATGACCAGCGGCATGTATCCTGTTTCGTCCACGGTTCTAAAATTGTAAATTACCATAATGCACGTGCGGAAGACATTCCCTTCATTTGGCAGAACATTGAAAGAAAGCTGACTTAATTTAATGAGTGCAGCTCTTCATTGCCTTTGATTTTATTATTAGTAAAACATACACATTTCGTTTTTCATAACCACCATTATCTGTAGCCAGTTAGACTTTAAAATACGCACATAAAGAAATATGCCGATAGTGGGTCTCGAACCAACATAGTTTGTTTTCAAAGGCTACTGCTAGCACTCGTTCAACTACCTGGGCTACATAAAGAAACATGCCAATAGTGGGACTCGAACCAACATAGTTTGTTTACAAAGGCTACTGCTAGCACGCGTTCAACTGCCTGGGCTACGCCTGCTGACTACAAGAATGGAACGGTCCGGTCGACTCATCCATCCCTAGCAGCACTGCTAGCTAACCTCACGCCTGGGAAAGTTAATGAGGTTTAATTAACGTTTTAATTTATAATTAAGCAAATGTATTTTTGTCTTCGGTTAATATATACGCGGTGTGATTGACTGTAATGACTGGAAGACAGAGAAATGCCACGAATGCGCAAATATGGGGAAAGTAAAACGACTCGAATTATGATGGCCACTGTACCGCACGTCACTGCCTGAGCGGGACGTACGAAATATCAGACCTTTAGATTTTTGTTCGACTGACATTCAGCATAAGTTGTGCCTTATTGTAATGTCAAGGATATCTACGTTGAAAATTAATTATAAATACTCTGATTAGAACGGGGGACCGCGGTGGCACAGTGGTTAAGGTGCTGTGCTACAAATCGGAAGGTCGCTGGTTCGATCCCAGATGGTGTCTTTTTCATTGACATAAAATCCTTCCGATGGCCCTGGGGTCGAATCAGCCTCTAACAGAAATGAGTACCAGGAACATTTCCTGGGGGTAAAGGCGGCCGGTGCGTAGGGCTGATAACCTTACCACCATCCTGTACCATTGTCATGAAATCTGGGAACCTCAACTTCCTGGAACCCCCTGGGCCACTCCAGGCCTGTAACAGGACAGCTTTACCTTTACTCTGATTAGAATAAGCAGAAGTAATAATCTGAAGAAAATTAATATCATAGTTAATTATGTACTAATTTATTCCTCCAGACTATAAAAGGAATTATGTAAAAGATATCTTTTTAAGGCTAATTTGAATTTATTCCCATCACCAGATAAATCTTTGATGGCTGTTGGTAATTGACTGTACATCTTAAGTCCTGAGTAATAAACACACTTTTGGTACATTGCCAAGTTTGCTGTAAGTAAGTGCAGTTTGGAAGTTTCCCTTGCATTAATTTTATGCACCTGTGAGTTAAACAAAAATTGGTCTCAGTGTTTCAAAGGGTCTTATAATTTATTTCTGTATTAGTTAACCTGACTTCTGACCACATACTATGTGTGCATGTGGATCATAATGTATTTGTTTAACTTTATTTCATTTCTTATAAATCTTTTTCATAATTCACTTTTTCTCACATGCTTATGATGGCCCATGTAGTGGGTCCCTGTCACCATGGCATGGCGTGTCCTCAGGTTGCAGATAGAGGAATGGCCTCCAATATGGAGGGTAGCTGCGAATAAATTGAATAAGCAGTCGTGGACATCCGACAAGGGGTGGTGCTCCAGTTTGGGGGTTGGGTGAGGGGCTAACAACCCCTCCCTATAAAACAGCCCTGTTAAGAAACACTTACATGCAGGATGCTTCTTCTGGAGACAAAACAATCCAGCATATAGGGTCTTGGTGGGTAAACCGGAGAGAAAGAGACCACTGGGGAGACCAGGGCGTAGATGGGTGGATAATATTAGGAGGGATCTCCAGGAGGTGGAATGTGGGTATATGGACTGGATTGGGCTGGCCCAGGATAGGGACAGGTGACGGAGGCTTGTGAGTGCGGTAATGAAACTTTGGGTTCTATGAAATGCAAGCAATTTCTTGACTAGCTGCAAACCAGTTAGCTTCTCAAGAAGGACTCTGCACCATGGAGTAAGTACGTAAGTTTATGATGGGATGATTCATATTCTTTCAAATAATTCTATGAGATTTTACTATTTTCTACTCACCATACAGTTTTTTGAGGAATAATGAACTGCCATAGCATTGTACTTGGCCATGGTACATAATAGCAATTCGGTCTCCCAGAACATCAGCTTCCTCCATGAAATGTGTTGTAATCAAGATAGTCCTTTGCCCCCTCATATTCTGTTAGCAAAATTAAAATTCAAGAACAAAATGAAGTAGAACAGCATAACATATACCCAAAAAATCTGTTCATGGGCTAAGAAAACTATTAAATTCAAATCAAGATAGTTGCTTCAAATTCAGTCCTTGTACTTTCTAGGTTGATGTCAGAAACACTACTTTTTTTATGCAGAAGAACGTTGTGCCACCACTTCTACTTCCCCCACCATATTTAAGAATTACTTGAATTAACATCACTGGAGAGAACCCTGTCATATTTGCTCAAACCTATTAGAGATTTTACATTTATTTAACCCTTTCAAGTTTAAGAAAGAAGAATCAATGCCACATTCCATTCTACTGGGTTCAACTATGAGGTAGAACCACCATTCAATTAAAATGCTGTTTATGTTCTTAGCTGTGATACATATCCATTTGTTCAGTATAAGCTTTTTAGAGTTTGTGCAGAAAGATACTCAAATTTGTCAATATATGTATCTTCAAAACAAAACAAAACAAAACAAAAGGATGGGGGAGAAGAAAGTAATTTTGGCTGAACTTAAAAGAATGGTACCATTATTTTAAGTTCAGGAAGGATTAAGGGCTCTTTCTACCAACAGTGTCAGTTTTTAAAACATCTTGAATTTTCACTTTTGTTGATAAGTCCACCATTTGTGCTCTTTTCACATTCATAGACCCTGAATGCCTTGCAACAGGGAAGAATTCCATTCTGAGGTTGGATTATGTCTGGCAAGTGTAATGTGCAGCCTAACATAAATTCTTTACCATAATTAAGACCTATTTCCACAAACTGACTGTGGCAAAATGGCGAAGGCATATGAAACAACCTGCACTGGAGGTGGCAGGTCTTTACCTCAAAACCACCAGGTTCCCATGTCTGGAATTATTAAAAATAAATATAATTTCAGACTAGGCATTGTCACTTCAGCTATGCCATACATGCAGAATACATTTATTAGGGCAGGCCTGCTTAATCTTCCATGTGGTGTAGGGAACTTAAAAAAAATATGGTCTGCAAGTGGGCAACATGAAGTTCAATATATACAATGAAGACTGCATAAGTGTATGTACAATTATGTCTAATTTTATCTGTGTGTTTTTCCATATATCATGTGCAATAAAAAAATATGCTAATAGTAGTAGGAAAAAGTAATAAAAATGCAAATAATGACCTAGCCTATGGTGTCGCTATGTTATTCACATCTTTACGATATGAATTAATAATGTAATGTACATCTTTATAAATAAACAACCATAAGTTTTCACTCCAGTGTCCTATCTCAGGTTTCTCATTTCACATGTCCCAATGGACAACATAATACTGTGTCATGGGCATCATGTTGCACGTGATCTACAGGTTGAGTGAGCTGTAGTAGGGATAATACAATGATCGGCTACTTCAAACACATGACACACCATTTTATGTAACACAATATGTCTTACAGTGTAGAATATAAACAACTTGATGTCCTGTATTCTTGCACCTGAACATTAAAAGGAAAAGGATTTTGTGAAAATCAGAACTTTAAAGGTAATAAATAAATGTCCAGTTCACAGAGAAGGGGGTTTAACTCAGCCAGTATAGTGTTCAGACTACATGATGGATGACTGATAAATTATGATTCAATTCTTCAACTCCTAGCAAAGTTAAGGAACTTTCATCTTTCACTAGTTGTCCAGACCGGCTCTGGTGCTTGCTATTCAAGGAGGACTGTGGGTCCTATCCAAGCAGTAATGTGGCTGGGGTATGAAGTTAATCATTCACCTCCCTCCAGTACTGAGGTTAACAATGTATGGAGCTTTACTTTTATTCCACTTACTCGCACAGGATAAAAAATTCACTAAGTACGTATACAGGAAAATTTAACATAAATGTTCTCAATAACAGCATTTCAGTTCAGTTGCTTACTATTATAGTATTGTGTATCGCTGGAACTCTCAGATATATTACCCTGTTGTTCTGAAGTGTCAGTAACAAAGTAATATGGGTAAATTATTCGTCTTACCAACAACAGATCCCATATTTCCCTCCTGGCTTCTGGATCCAATCCAGATGTTGGTTCATCTAACATTAGAACCTAGAATCCATGACAAATCATAAACCAAGATTAATGCAGCATTGAAATTAAACAAATTACAAAATATATTCTAGTGTAACTATTCTGATGCAATAACTCTGTTATTACCGTGAGATTTTTCAGTACATAAATGTTAATATTGATGCTGTTGTATAAGTACCTTGAAATGGATGATTCCAAGCAAGTGCAGAAATAAGTGCATTCAAATTATCTTTCCATTTTTATGCAAGTGAAATAATATCAAATGTACACAAACGAGTTAAGAAATGTATGTTAGTGTAACTAAATTGGCATGTACATTCTCTTTTACTTAATTACCTCTAAAGGCAAAGGCTTTTGCAAAACTGTCCTGGACATAAAATACATTTTATTCTTCTCTACAAATTTGTTCTTGAGTTGTATCATATGTGCAGTCATATGGAGGGACAGAATATATTTAACTGATCAGCAAGAAAGAACATGCCCAAGTATGGAAGTTACTAGAAGTAATTTCTTACTTTACTGTTTGCAATTAGAGCTATGCCCAAAGACAGCTTTCTCTTCATTCCCCCAGACAAAATTGAGGACATTTCATTTTTCTTATCAATGAGATTCAACCTTTGAAGAAATTCTACAGCATCCTTTTCTGCTTCGTTTCTGGAGCACCCTTTCAACTGTAATATAAAAAGGCAACATTTAGAACATTTTAAAATTTTGCACCAACTTTAGATTGTTAGAAACTGCAACAAGTAAAAGCTGTTACCAGTACAGGATATTTGCCTCAAGAACAGAAATAGAATTAATAAGAGACTGAAATGAACTAAAAAGATTTAAAAATTTTAATTTTAAGAAGTATTGGAGAGCACATTAAGCAAACAATAATTTTTATGCTAAAATGAGTAGTGTACTTTCATGTAATCAAATACAGGGCTGTAGTCACACCACAACAGTCCACATTGATACTATGGTGCTTTGCAGAGTGACAGGGCACAGTTCATCCCCATGACAAACATAGGTGACAAAGGCCAACAAACAAGGTGTGTGAGACCACCTCCACCCTTAAGGTACAAGATAAGAAATATGTATTTTTCTTCCTTTTGAGAATTTTATGAGTGTTTTTTATGTATCCTGAAGAGGTTACCAGCCCATTGCAGGGTGAGTCTAGTGGTGGGGCTGCCATCTTGATGCTTCTAGACCTGCTTGCTTTTCTGTAGGGGTGTGCTCCCTCCCTTAGCTGAATGGGTCCAGTTTTAAGGCGCTGGACTTCCACCTTCACCCTCTCCCATCTGCTGCAGTTTCAGCTGCATTGCCCATGGGTCACGTGGCCTTAGCCTTCGTGGATGTGGGAGTAAGATTTGCTGACACAGCCATCGTTGTTGTTGTGGTTGATTTTCTCAGGATTTATGGGTTTTTACATATAAGCATGTGTATAACCCCTGAGATCATGTTGACCTTTGACCCCCTAACAACTAAATAATAGGAAATTAGTGAGCACTACACTATATGCGGATGGCCAGATTTTAATAGCCACTTCAGAAGATGAGCTACAAACAATGGCATACCACTTAAACCTTATAGCAAGAAAATACAAAATGACTATATCCAGTACAAAAACAAAATCAATGGCAATGTGGGGATACCACATACAGATGGTAAGAATTGTGATAAAAGATAATATAATCGAAGAGGTAACACATTTTAAATACTTGGGGTACCATATACCAGAATACAAAAGTGATTTAGAAGACGAATTGTGAACATACAACGAAGTAAATGGATCTATACAGAGACATTTTGGAAAACAAACGAACAAAGAAACAAAATGAAGAATTCACAACATTACAGCTAAAGCAGCATTGAAATTTGGAAGTGAAGTTTGGGTACTGAAGAAAAGAGAGGAACAACGTTTAGGAGCAGCACAGATTAAATTTTTGAGACACTTACTTGGAATAACAAAACCAGATAAAGAAAATTATCAATGTATTAGGGAAAATACGGGAGCACAGAACATAGTAAAGGAAATAAAACAGTACCAGGAAAAGTGGCTACAACATGTACAGAGGATGGACACAAATAGTATACCAAAACAAGCACTACAATATCAACCAAAAGGATGAAGGAACATAGGACGACTAAGGAAGAGATGGAGGGACCAACTTCATCTTGAGGATTAAGAAACAGGAAACACGCCTAAACCTTCATGAACATGATGATGATGATGATGATGATGATAATAAGAAATATGTTCCTCTAGCAATCTAGAAGAATTATGTAGTACAAAAGCCAGACAGGTTAATTCAAAATTGTTGGCTACAAAATGGAAATAAAATGAAAAACATCATTTATCTACCATATTTGATGAAAATGGTACAGAAAAAGGATAAAACTAGCACAAATGGAAATGCTGAAGTAAGATAATAAGCCCTGAATTTTGAACACAATTAAACCTTTAATGATGAAAATGATCTGTTTTATCTCAAGACCCAGTTTGTTCCATGCAGTAAACACACTCTGTCTCAGTCATAAAAATCAATCAGTTAATGCTGTATAGGAAAATTACTGCTGTTTGTTCTGGAATCCATAAAAAACACATAAATGCAATATATCGATGGCATATAGAAGTTTTGAATGTCAAACCTGGTAACCACTAGGTTCTAAAGGGTTGATAAATATTTTCTTTGTTTGATTACAGTATCATGTAAAAACTGATGATTTATCTAGTTCTAGGAAAACCTTCAACATATGAGTGACTAATTGAATTGAGCAGAGTCCTTCTGGTTAGGCTACTTATTTCTCAGCTACACAAACTCCCCAACCTCTATAGTACCCAAAAGTTCAGTAACATGTTACCAGAGCCCACCACTGGTCCATACCCTGAGCCAAATGAACCCAATCCACACACTTCTTTCATACTTTTTTAAGTTCCATTTTAATGTTATTTTTACACCTACACCTAAATCCATTAGTCTTTTCCTTTAGGTTTTCAGATTAAAAGAGTATGTGTGCTTCTCATCTCTCTCATGCATGCCATATTCCATACCTATTTAATTATGAATACACACAAGTAGTATTAATTTACACCAATTTATCTGCCACCCTTGCATGAATAATATGCAAGAAACTGGGTATCAATTACCAACTCAAATTTGTGTACATAAACATGTTCACAGTATAGATAATTAACTAACAGAAACATATACAGCAATTACTATAGAATTTAAATTTCTGCCATCAACAATAGAGTAAGGGAATACTTACCATAGCAAAAAAGAGAAGGTGCTCCATGACAGTGAGGTCTGAAAATAGCATGTTGTGTTGTGGACACAAGCCCAAGCTTTCCCGCACTTTATCCAAGTTTTCACGTGTGTCATAGCCATTAATATGGACAGAGCCACTTGTAGCAGAAAACATTCCTGCCAAGAGGTATAGAAATGTCTAGAATTCAGTTCAGAAGAGATAAGGAACTTGAACTTATAAAAAATATTTTTCCCATTGAAATTTTTTATCTACAAATCCTTAAATAATAGAAGCTGAGGTTTATAGCTGTTTATTACATTAGAATCAAACCAACTTAAAAGTGATAATTTTTCTGGTTATTTCATACAGTCCTAATACATAATTTATTATTGCAGTTCATGTGTCTGGAAAATGCAGGTAAAACAGTAAAAAAATCAACATTCAGAGGCATGAGACAAAATTACATCAATTTTATGACAACAAGAAAATAAGCATGCTACCAGGATGAATGACATTACACCCCCAACAAATTCTTGACTATCCACCTGTCAGAAGACAAAGACTTGGAAAAGACCACTGAAGATGTCTGGCTCTTGAAAAACAAAGACAAATCTTAGTATTAAATGTCTGGATATAAACACGATCACCATATTGTTTGTGAACTGATTTTTTGAAATAAAGAGAGATCCAGTGCAGTCTCATACACGAATGACCTCCAAGTCAATCAATGCTTCTTCTTTATGTACATATTATTGTTGCACAAATGAAATTATTACACACAGAAAATTAAAATACCTATAAATAAATTCCACCCTACAGGTATTTATGGATATTTTTTGTTACTACTTCAATATAGCATTCCCATACAAACTAAAAAATCTCAAGAAGACATATAATAGTAAATGGATTACTAAAGGTATAAAAATTTCTAGTAAAAGAATGCATTTATTAAATTCAGTAAAGAGGAAATTTAATCTTTTAAGAGAAACATAGGCTTATATAAAAATACCATATCACATACAAAAAGGTACCAAAGGAAGCCAAAAAAAGAGATAATGATAGGTATATCAAAAAGGCAACAAACAAAACAAAAAATGTGGCAGGTAATAAATAAACAAGTTTGAAAGTGCTCTTCATCGGATAAAAAAATTGAATTGAAGAAAGAAGCAGGCATAGTAAGAAATCTGCAAAAGGTGGCAGAGATGTTAAATGCATATTTTGTAGATACAGTGAAAGAATAATTAAACAACATAACTATCCTTCAAATACTCATATAGCTCAGTCAAAGATATAATATTGTCCCAACTCAATATACGTGTTACCTATTACTGAAAATGAATTAGAATGTGTTATAAAAAAAATTCAAAGGTAAATTTTCAGTAGGATATGATGAAATACCGGAATATGTAGTTAAACAGTGTGCAAAATTTGTAAAAGGATCCTCAGCCCATATTTACAATATTTCAATAAACGCAGGTACATTTCCATAAAAGTTTAAAGTAGCTAGAGTAAAGCCATTGTACAAAAAAGGAGATATTTATAGTATACAAAATTACAGGCCAATATCCATTTTACCTATATTTTTTTTTAATATTGGAAAAGTTAATGTATAGTAGACTAATAATATTCTTAAATAAAAATAATATCTTAACAGAGGTTCAAAATGGGTTTAGGGAACAGAAATCCACCACAACAGCAATTCAGTCATTCATTGAGAGAATACAAGAAGCACTGGATGATGGGCTGCAGGCAAGTGGCATATTTTTTGATTTAACAAAGGCATATGATGTATTAAACCACAAGGTACTGGTGGATAAATAGCATTCTTATGGGGTGAGAGGAAATATAAACTCATGTTATGATATGATGATATGATATGGTTTAAATCTTACTTAACAGATCGAAAGCAGTATGTAAAAATAAATCAAAGCAGTCACATAAATTCTAAATATATTTCCTCATGCATAGTGCTAAAGTGTGGAGTACCACAGGGCTCGGTTCTTGGACCTCTTCTGTTTTTAATACATACAAATGACCTTCCTTTAAATGTAGAGGACAGACAGTTGATTTTATTTGCAGATGATATTAATTTGTTAATCATTGAAAGAGATTAAAATGTTCTCCAGTATAAGGTAAATGAAGCTGTGAAGAAGCTAGAATATTGGTTTCAAAAAAATAACCTCACGATAAACATTGGAAAAACAGTAGCAATGTCATATCATACAAAACAGGGTAAATTACTGATGAGACCGAAAATTACTTGTAGAAATACAGATATAGCTTATAAATTAGATACAAAATTTCTTGGTCTATATATTACAGAAAATCTGAAATGGACTACTCATATGTTACGCCAAGGGCGAATTTTTATAGTTGGATTTTCTCGCACATAGGCGTGACAGTGATTGCACAACTCTTGTCCATGTTGAGATGATGCAATTGTCACGAGGTAGTGACGTCACAGGCGTTTCGACGCTGAGAGAACAGTCTTTGTTCCAAGCTTGGGATGGTTGCGTCTTGCTATAGCTTGGCTTCAGTCTTTCAGGGTCAGTGCCAGTGTCTGCACGCACTTCCATGAGGAAGCATGTAATTACCACATTTCAAATAAGAGAACAAAGGTTTCTAACAGTGCTTCACCATAAGGGTGTGTTTTTCAGTGCTAAATAGTACGAGTGTGCGTGTGTACAGCCAAGCCACAAGGGGTGGCGTACTAGCTCCGCGGTCACCAAACGCATGCATGAATAGTGTTATATTAAAGAGTGCCACAAGGGTAAATTAATGCAGTGTTACATGTTTGTGGCATTCATCAAACTATAATAATTTAAGATAACTAAACTGTAAATTCATAGAGAATTTCATGAGTAGTGGCTTTAATAAGCAGTGCA
>Ga0123354_10004168_pt1 | contig 20383 bp, 6 predicted proteins | sample TergutLab28metaG_2_FD_97872 | JGI IMG/M metagenome (GOLD analysis project Ga0123354, IMG submission 97872) | Labiotermes labralis P4 segment gut microbial communities from Petit-Saut dam, French Guiana - Lab288 P4 | ecosystem: Host-associated > Arthropoda: Insects > Digestive system > Gut ...
ATTTGACCAAGATTCCAAGAGGAATTCCATCTTTAAACTGCCTATGTGGCAATAAGACACGTTTGCGTTCCCTGTCACGGCTGTATAACGAAACATTCGATCTACCCTTGCCGGCTTTTGGTCTGATACTGTGCAGTAGGTGAGATATTCTGGCAGCTGCTTAATAATTTGACTTGTGCAGTGTGTGGACATTATGTGACATTTTATGTTACATGAGTGCGGAGCACTATGCTTTAAACTGTAAATTTTACATCACAAAAATAAATGTAATAGTTTCAAACTGCATATTGACAAGTGCGATTTGTTGGTAATAAACTTATTTAGAAGGTAAATTTAACGTGATCACGTTACAGGCCCGGGGTGCGTAGAGGTACAGCTCTACTCTTCCATGACCGCGGCACTAGAAGGGCGTGAATGGTCAGCAGGATCGGCCGCACTTTACCCCCTGGAAGGATCCAGTACCCTTTGTACAGGAAGATGGGGAGGCCCCACGGCCGGTCTGAACGGGCGGAAAATCTCGTTACCCCGGGACTCAATCCCGGACCGTCCATCCCGTAGTCAGTTGCTATACCGACTGACCTATCCGGCCCATAAAAAACTTATTTATGAATGTCAGATGCACGGAGGATATAAAGTAATAAATTCGTATATCACAAATTTTTGAAACCCAAGGAACACGTTATTCAGTGTGCCTCACACATTCCGTCTTCTTCTAAGCCGAATTTTATTATTATTTCTGGTTCAAGGACCACAGCTTTTGTAAATCGCTGGCCCTTCTTTATGATACAACAAAAACTTTACTTTTTTCCAAGACGCAAGCTTACTCCAGATCCATCTGCTATTTTTCACACTGCTACCACAAGCTGTTGCCCGTCGAAAGATCCATACCTTGTGTCAAAACAAGACGGATTTAAGTGGCTGTCAATGACGAAAATCAGAACATCGTCTTGCATTCATGGGTGCCACTTTTAACACAAGCTTCTATTATGTAAATTTCTATTGGAAGGTAAGTAGTAATATATTAATTAAATAAGAAATTAAAATAGATATTTGTACGGCTCGTGTATTTTAAAATGTTTTTTGGGCCGTGACATGAACTAGGATTTAGCCACCGACCTTACATCGTGGTGGACTATTTGCATTTTCAGTCCTGACCATACGTTTGTTGGAAAATTTGGGACAGCTTTTCTTGTGATTATTTAAGTTTTCATATTTCAGTATCAGTCCGAAAAAGATTTCACACTTTTTCATTTATCGCTGACCTTACAAAATCTCAGCGACTGATGGCGTTGTTAGTGATGTGAGAAAGATCTTTTGAAATGGCTGTCACATTTGAACGTACAAATATCGTATATCGTGAAAAGATTCACCCGCAGGACATAAGTATCTTAACATAGGTTATGTACAATTACTCATCCAACACATTTAGATGGAAAATCATTAAAATCAAGTTGATTTTCTATTTTTTATTAATCATTAACGGAAATCCCTACTTTATTTTCTCTGGCTTTTTCTCAATCATGTTTTATTCGATTAATTTTCTTTCAAAGCGCCGTAAGTCCTTCTCTCCTTTTCTCCTCAGCACGATTTATACGTTTCCTTCCACGTATAAGCCTGTAGGTTATATTGCAGAACTATGTGAGTGTTAAAGTTTGTGCATGTGTATATGCAGGGAATATAAATTAATCTTTTTCTTAGAATTTTATTTCTTCCTGCTGCATAACACATCACACTGGGTCTAGGTCGCCTGATTTTGAGATTTCTAAAGAACGAAAAATCACTCATAACCAGCTGAGTTTTTCTGAACGAGTGATTAGACCTTGCAGAGTCCGCTATCTACACAACACACGACAAACAAAAGAAATGAAAGTGTCTGCCCTCCGTGGGAATCAAACCCATAGTGACAGTAATCAATCTGTAGCAGAACAACGCCTTGAATATCATAATCTAAGGCTCGATAAGAGTCTTTGATTTATAACATAGAAGCCGCTACTTGAATTGAATCTTAATAAAGATTTTTTTTCTCAGACTTCTAGCATATTTAACACCCATCCAGGTACTTGACATATCTCACATCTGTCGAAGAGCTCCTCAGCAAAATTTCGTTTATGATATCAAGTTACAAATTCTGAATTTTCGCTAAATGTCGTCCTATATCAGAAGTCTTTAAACCATAATTAAACTGTGTTACTACTAAGAAACCTGTGGCCTAACTTCTGTGGAAGAATGTTTGAACCGAATAAGACATTCCTTAACCTATAACAAATAAGCTGCATGTAACAGGAATTTCATGTGCACCTAATATCTTGCGAATAATTTATGAGCGTACTTAATTTAGTTTAAGCGAGCATCTTTTTATTTTACGTTATACATTACAATAAATATTGCATTGCAAGAACAATGAACTAGTAATATTAGTTAAAATGTGGGCACCATTAAACATGCTTATTTATTCATTCTGGATTCTCGAATGTAGTGAATAAACAGCTGCAACTGACGTTTAGAAGACCCTACAGTCGAAAAGGTATAGTAACAACAGCGAAATTGACACAGCTTTTCGAAATAATGAAACTGACCTGCTTTCCACAATTGTAATTCCATTAACATTGTGACTGTTGAGACGTAGCACTACCAAATAAAGAAGGGGAGGGGGAGTTGTAGGGGACCAGGTAAAGGTAAAGTGATCCCGTTACAGGCCCGGTTTAGCCCACAGGTTGGGTAGAGGTATAGCTCTACTCTTCCATGACCGCGGCACTAGAAGGGGGTGAGTGGTCAGCAGCACGCCTCGGCAGCACTTTACCCCCGGGAAAGACCCGGTACCAATTTATCAGGAGGCTGGGTGGGCCCCAGGGCCGGTCTGGACGGGCGGAAAATCTCATCCCCACCGGGTTTCGATTCCAGACCGTCTAGCCTGTAGTCAGTCGTAGAGAATCAGACGTCTCCGAATTCATACTGCCGTCTTAAATTTTGGAAACTGTTGAGATCAGGATGATAATGATGATGTATGCATGTATTGATACTGTGATCTTTTTCGTTATGACACTGTAATATGGTAGGTGGGTCTAATTTTTTGGAAGAAATATTTTGCTCTGTGTATATGGAAACTAACTTATAACAGTCACATAACAGAATGCATGACTTTTTTACCTGAAGACGAACAACAAATGATCCTTCATCTTCGTGAAATATGTTCATTGTCTTATGAAAGGTAAATTACATGCAGTTATACTTTCTCCTTTAACAGAAATCTTATTTCTGGCATGAGTGTGCTTCCGCTATTTATTAGTCACCCGTTTTGCCGACAAATTTATAGATTTATTTTCCTGTGTCCGATTGGACATTTAATTTATCGTAGGATGTGTAGGTAAATCTTTCGTTCATTACAATTTCATGTACAATAATGCATGGATTTGAGGTGAATGTAAAACGCTTAAAGCAAAATGCTGTGGAGTAGGCTGAAGTTTGTAAATAAAATCCTATATCCTATATCCTACCAATTTACGAACATTGTTGTGTCCCACTAGTAATAACACATAAAACAATTCTTTCTGTTTGATTATGAAGTGTGTTCGGGGTAACCGAAATTTCATATACAATAAATAATTTTCCACGTAACATTTTTGCCTGTCTACTGGGAATAGGAGTGTAAAGTTAACAAAAACGTATTCCGAACTATTTGACGTTTCGAATTCTTTTTTCGGTAATTCGGCGTTTATAGTTAAAAACTTGCATCTTTTAAAAAATGTACGAGTAAGTGTCCTTTCTTTCCATTACATTTTCAATTTACATTTAAAGTAAGTCTTTTGTGCTATCTTGCTGTGTACAATAAGTTTCGTAGACTTGTGCTGCCTCCAAGTCAAGGTAAATAAATTCAGTCTAAGTTTCTGTTGATTACAAGGTGAGTTACTGAAGCCACTATTTTTACAAACGGAAATTCATTTAATACCGCTCGACTATGGACCACAGTGGTGTTAGTAATGCTTAAGTAACTGACATAATCGTAAGTGGGTTCTATAGTCCACTCCGTCCTTCATCCATCCCAAAATAAGCAAAGAGATCTAAAAAACAACCTAGTTCCTTAATCTCCTTAAAAAGCAAGATGCAAAAAACACTGGCAAATATATTCCGGGAAAATTGTTAAAACAAAGTGTTCATAAAAAACCGCTCCGTCCACACGACACCTAGTTACAGCATTGTATACACTGTCTTGAAAGTACCTAACATACACATAAACCTACATATCCGAAGTGTTCCATCTCCTTCCTGGCTGACATTTCATAGGCATGAAATTTTCCCATTCTTCATACGTATACCGTCTATTTATTTATGGTATTATTATTGATTGAAGGATAAAATTTTGAAGTGTATCATTAATGCACTTTTCTACAGATTCTTCTACTTTTCTGCAGATCCCAATATTCTCCTCAACACCCTATTATCTAACTCTGCCAGTCGTTATACATTATTTCACTGCGCTCCAGGTTCACACTCTTTGACTCTTAATGTTATTCAAAGACTAAATTTCATATAATGATATTAAAAATTTCAGTTTGATTCCACATACAATACATTGCGTGTTTATTAATAACATATAACATTAAAGTTTTGACGAAAGGAACCTAACAGCTCTTTCGTCTGAGAATTACAGAAATACCACAACACATTTTGCGGACATAATAAAGAATTCCTTACTTTTAAAGCAAGTAAGATATAGAAACTGTTGTCATTTAAATTAACTCACTTCTTATGAAGATTGGTTAGAAAATACCTTTACATACCTAAAATTTCGCGCATCAAAACTTAATAGTACTGCGATTTTATCAGTTGTGTTCATCGCTGATCGTTCCCAGGGCTGAAGCCAAACCTTGGTGGCTAAAATATGATGAACGCGAAGGGAAACACTTGTGGCAGGATGGGTGATAACAGAGGACACGGACAGATGTCAAAAACGAACAGAAAATATTCTGTATGTCATGATGCGTGCCTCGAATTTGCAGCGTACTGTGTTAAACTGCAATGGGGCAGCAGTAGGATTAAATGTGAACTGTTGTTATTAGAGTTCAAAATAAGGAACCCAAAATAAACTGTGCATTATAAATTACTTGTCGGTAAAAACTTTTTATTATTATTTATTGTACCGTAATTTTCTAAGAATATATTACATAACCAAATGTACGCGGTGGTGCTGTTGGTTGAGGCCCTGCGCTACATGTTGGAAGGTCGCAGTTTCGACTCCCGATGGTGTCATTTGATCTTTTATAGACATAAACTTTCAGGCCGCACTGTGACGTTGAGGTTGACTCAGGTTGTAATGGTGGCCGGTGCGTAGGGCTGACGACCTTACCACCCTCATGTGCCTATTGTCTTGAATTCTGGGAGTCTCAAACTCCTGGAACACTCTGGGCCTGCCCAGGCCTGTAATGGGATTTTTTTACTTTTTATTACATTACACGGTAAATTGTAATAAATATTTTAATTTCTATTTATTTGATAAATTTAAAGATAACTATACGGAAAGTAACCCACTCCGGGAATATAAATTGCTTGAATTCTATTCAAGAATTAATAGTTATTTTTTTTTATAAAATAATTAAACTTTACTACGTTTTCCAGCAAATTTAAGGATCAGGGACGGAGTCGAGTGACCAACACTCATGCTTCGGTTTCGGATGTCCACTAATACAAAACTTGACCTGGGGATCGGTAGGGTAGTGAGTAATCTTAGAATTCCCAGCCAAAACCTTGAGATAGTATCTTAAGTGACGCCACGGCGGATTTGATATGCTTTCTTTTCTATTCATTAGTCATCGAATCATCTCAACGTTCTACGTTATAGATTCGTAATAGACAGAAGCGTTTTAAAATAATCCAAAATTTAACGCGTCATACATTTCAAGGTAGTGCTATTTTCGCCGCATAATGACTGCTGTACCGAGGTAACAGTGCTGAAGTATATATGAGGGTGTGAACTTTTTGTTATGTGTACTGAGGTGAAAGTTCTGATGTACATGTGATGGTGTGAACTTGCTGTTCTGTGTGCTGAGGCAACAGTGTTTATGTACATGTGATGACGTGAACTTGCTGTTTTGTGTGATGAGGTAACAGTGTTTATGTACATGTGATGGTGTGAATTTGTTGTTCTGTGTACCGAGGTAAGAGTGTTTATGTACATGTTATGGTGTGAACTCGCTGTTCTGTGTACTGAGGCCCGGTTTTATACGCAGTCAGATCGATAGATGAACCCCTTTCCAGACAATCCAGGCCACGTATGAGATCTGTGCGTGCACTTGCTAGACTTACTATGTGATAGTGATTCGTCAAGTCGTCTTTATATTTACAGTACTGTCACAATCCGAAATCTCCTCTAATTTAATGCAGTCTTCTCTTTTCTGTCAGTCATCACCTTCAAGAATTGCCTTCGTAACATGAAAGATTAAGTTGCTTTAAAGATTCATGTAAGCAGGCTTTGTGTGAAAAATATCCTTTTTGTTTTCACATTTAACTTATCTGTTTTTCTCCTTCCATTCTTTCCCTTTTATCTTTTGTCATTTTTGTCCGTGCTTTTCCAATGTTGCACATACTTCTTTTATTTTTTTCTTTCTTTCACACCCTTTCTTTAAAAATAATTTTTATATTTAGGCTTATTTATGTTAAATGTTTCCTTTCATTTCCTTGCATTGATTTCGTACAGATTTTTCTTTCTTTTTCTGTAATAAAACTAACAGATTGAAAGAAAACTTCTTCAGTTTTTCCTTTTGCGGTAGTGTAAAAATAAGTCTCTTAAATTTAAAAATGATGATAACTAGAGGGTACTCGATAAGAGAATCAGAAACACCCTCACCAGGGACAAAGTGTCAGAAAGTTGGAGGCAACGGTGTGATGAAGACGTGCGTAATATTTATTCTTAAGAAAATATTACGACAGTCAAATGCTAGAGGTCTGGTGAGCGGGGAGGTCACTTCGTTAAGCCTTTTGAAATATTTCGGAAATATACACATAATTTCAATCAAAAAAGAGCAAATATTTTTCAATTTAGTCTAGTTTTACATAGCGTTTCTGACCAACACACTTTGCACCAATATACCACCCGCATTTCCAGTATTGAAATGTATCCCTCCAAGACCTTTAATCCAAATATCAATGTATATGTTATAAAATATTCACTTTGTTTCTCCTCTTGACTATAAATTTAATTATTACTTATGGCTTCTTGAATTCTCTTCTATTAATGCTCTTAATAAAATATTTCCTATTCATCCAGTTCACTAAATACATCTTCTAAATATTTCCAAAATGCAATTAAAATGTATTCGGAAATCTGAGTGACGAAGATGACATTAGAGAACCCGGTTTACATGCTGTCATAATATTGATATGGATCTTGAAGTAAGAAATTGTGTTTGTAATGATCTATACTGGAGTCATCAGCCTCAACTTTGGGACTTCGGGTCGGCATTTGTGAGTACGGTTATCAGTCTTCTGATTCCAAAAATCATCGAAAATATCTTATCCATCCGACAGACTTTTGGCTTCCCAAGAGGTAAGCAATTTTCTCTAAAGTGTAATTGTTCTATGATTGCCATATATATATACAGTACCTTACGGTGCGAACATGTCGAAGCAGACAAGCTTTGACCATATCAGGGCTATCAAAACTTTGGAATTCTGATAACAGTTACAGATGGCTTGTCAGTCTCACGCTCTATGGCATACGAAGCACATCCATAGTCAGGCTCATTCTGAACAGTGCACGACTTACAACACACGACATGCTGCCACAACACCAAAGTTAATATAACAAAGTAATCACTGAGAGTTTTTAAACTATAACTTTAGTAAGGAACTATGTATGCTCCCTGAGGATGATCATGTGATAGAAATATGTAGGAGCGTTTTAAGTGTTTTAATGTAAATTTTAGATTTATTAAATAACATAAATATGTGCATTTGTTGGGTTGTTAATTAAATATACAACAAATATAGTATACTTATATGATTTTTAACCCATCAGTCGTGGAAACGTACAATAAAATCAAAACCACTCCATACAGTTCGAAATTTGGTATTTTAGCCCCAGCGCCACTGGAGGGTTGCATGAGAATTTTATGATAAACCAATTATTCATCAGTATTGCCAATTCAAACTTTTCATCACATTATACATTCAACTGCTCTTAATAAGACATATTTAATCCATTTGACTTAAAACATGATTCTACTCAGACCCTGACGAGTTTTGGTTGTAACCTTTGTCCGAGTTTTGAGTACCAAGTTTATATATATATATATATATGCCTTGGTCTTTCATTTAGAGCTTTAGAAAAATACTGTGTACGCATTTGTTATATGTTTTGTGTGTAGTATATACGCTGTGAGTTCTGGCGTTTATTTATGTGAGTGTTCATATATGATATATCTTACAGACACATGTCTCAACTATTGTGTTACTACCGCTAAATTCCCCCATTTTCGCTACATTCCCTACACCTATAAAAAAAATTCTGATATCGTCTAGAGGAACAAATTTTCTACCCCGTGTTGGGGGTCGATTATTACTTTAACGGCTTACGAGTAACCTAAAGAGGGTCGAAGTGTAAAAGTAGTACTCCTGACTGAACACGTTCGTGAGAGGCAGCTATTGTTCGCCTAGCTCTTGGAACATGTTACTCCCACTTATGCAAAGTGTGTTAGATGTTCCTGGGCCCCCTCGAACGTCTAGTTTCGACTTAGTATTCACCAACAATGAGCGTTTTGATGGCATTTCTCGTTATCGCAACCCTGTTGCAGGACCCCTTATTGGCAGTCAGAGAGGGTGAAGGTGCTCAGCATGTTGTCCCTATAATATGACCGAGACGTTACAACGAGTGCTCTACGTTCGTTACAAAACTTCGAAAGAAAAATAGAAAATATACCAGCGATTTATATTAAACTGAGAAAGATTAAATTCTACTTGCCCATTACATTTAGGATCTTCTTATTCCTTTCGGCGTTCTTCTTTTTTTTTCTTTTTACTAAAGACGCCTTTACATGTACCTAGTGGTCAGGAACCTAGTCCGGTTGTGTGTCTTACGACATTGATGATGAAACATCAGATTTCGTAAAAGCGAAGGATTTTAGCTTCGGAAGAGGATCTCGCAAGCTGATATGTGATCCACGGTTGTTCAGACCAGGTAAATTACTTAGATTCCACAGGCTAGTAATGTAAGAAGCAAGACTCTTTTAACTAATGTCATTGTTTTAGTCTGTTTATTGAAATCCACTAATTTAGTTATTGTACCATAATCTACCAACAACTACATTGCAGATTTATGTCGCAACTAACAGTACATTCTACATTTTAACCTTAATTCTTAAAGTAAAGAAAGAAATAATACATATAGCACTTAAATTAAATTTTCTGTGTTTGTACACACCGTCACAAAATTTCGGGATTTATACAAGAATGAGATTTCTTGGTCATATGAGCGACAAAGTATCCTTGAAGTATGATTGTTCAATTTTGGTTATTTTTGTGCCATTTATAGTATGTTACGTAAACAGCGTCAGGCAGTGAGGATGAGAGGTAGCTGTCACAGAATTTGTCTTTATCTCTGTGAACTTATTAGACTGTTGTAATGCAGAACCAACATTTGTTTTACATCTTTGCATACTTTTCCTTTAATTATACACCCTTCGTACATCTTTACTCTCCCCCCCCCCAAAAAAAACATAATTTATTCTAATTTGTTAAAGTGATTTAATGATACTCTTAATTCGTCACAATCAGATTAATTGAAGAACTTTGAGTTTGCATTTTGTGTATGATTCATATCGACGAAGTGATCCTTACGTGTCATTATTAAGTCGTCGTGTGATTTTCCTATCTTTTCTTTCAAGTAAAGTTGCTTTTACACACCAAGCAGTCTCCTGAGAATGGAGGTATAGATAAGGTCATTATTAAGCTCGACACTAGATGGACGTAAACATTTAACTTCACGCCCCGGCCGTTTTACCCACAGGGAAGGAGCCTTTCCTTATCACTTAATATAAAGCTGGGAGGATCTCAATGCTCTATCAGTAATCCGATCATGATTCCTCCTTTGTCCATCCTGTATCACAGACAGTAGATCCACTATATCCTAATGTTGCTTTCAGCTATACTGCCGGAAATTTTTCTACTTCCTTTCTAACACGCTGTTTACATTCCTTCTATGATTCCTCGTACAGCGATAAATGTCAACTGTAGATGACGGTTTAAAAGTAACTTAGATAAAAATCCTGTTTAAATTTGCCGCATTACTGACGCTGTATATTATTATGTGACAGTTATTACATTCTTCTCAGGCAATCACAAACACGCGCGCACCCACCCACTCACACACACACACACACACACACACACACACACACACACATATATATATATATATATATATATATATATATATATAAAGCTTCCACACTACTAATAAAATGGTTCAGGGTTCTTAGTCATGCTTTCTCACGCTCTCTTCCTTTCGGATTAATTTGATTGCTGTTCTGCCATTTCTTTCTGGGTTTGTCTACTGTACCCTGTCCAGACCATCGAAATATATGTTAAGATCGAGTGATTAATACTCCTAATTCATCTTCGAGGTTTCCAGGCCTTTCTCTTAACCAGCCGCCCACTATAAAAACGGGGGTTCTGCGGGTTTTCTGAGACCGTCCAAACTAACCCAAATTTAGAGACATATCTCTCCTACTTCATCAGAGTAACATAATTTCATAATGTAACGCCATAATAATGCACGTAGGAAAACGCAGTATAAGGAAGAGAAAGGCATGTACTCCAAAACGTATCCACACTAAAATACTGTAGATAATTTTCACTGCATTTATCTTGTTAGTTTCAGCTATTTATCACAACCGCTTTCACTTTACCATCGTAGACCGTGTTCACAGACAAGCCTACATCTCCTTGACATATTAGATCTTGTAATTTGAAGAAATATTTATATTGATATCTTTGATAGATTTAAATTTGATACTTGTAATAAAACCAACTAGATGCACTAATTTCCCAAATTTATTTTTGGAATAAAACTCTACATGTTTCGGACAGTTCCTCCGTCCAGCGTCAGGAGTTTTCTCACCGTACACACAGCAATGTTACATGTCATAGAGGTTTTGCTGACAGCTTGCGAGCAGGATGAGGACCTTCCGTCCTGATTCTGCCCGCAAGCCTTCTGTAAAACCTGTACGACATGTACCATTACTGTGTAGAGTGAAAAAACTCCTGATGATGTACAGAGGAACTCTCCGAAATATGTAGAGTTTTATTCCAAAAATAAATTTGAGAAATTAGTGCATCTAGTTGGTTTTGGTATAAAAATTTATCACGATGCACAGTCACCTGAACTTCAAATTAAGTTTAATAAGTGGATGGGTAAATTGCACTAATGTTTTCACACAGAACTCTTAATGTAGTACTGAATGTAAGGAGACAAAGAATCAAGGAATATTCAAATATACATAATATTTGTTCATCATCATCATCATCATCATCATCATCATCATCATACATCTTCATGGATTTGGGCCACTTGTTGACCCTTTCCGGTCTCACGTATCCAGAAGTCTGTTCAAAGGTCTATCATGATTCTTTCTGCCAGTTGGGGAGTAGTGTTTCATTGCCGTGGGTAATCTATTTCGAGGTATTCTATTTCTCGTGGTATACCCTGTTCTCACAAACGAGGAAATGACGACCGAGTTTCCCCAGGAATGCATGAAATGCCATCCCCAAACATGATAGTCCAGAGGCTAAATGTAGCAATTCTACCACTGGACTTACCCTGCTCTGGGCCTGTAACCCATTCAGTGGAAATTTTAACCACTGGCAAGTCTCACGAATAGAAGCCGGACAGATTTTCTTTAAACGACAACATGGATGTGGAAAAGTTATTATACAATTCACTAGCCCTTCCAGTCTTGTTATATGGCAGCGAAACTTGGACTATTAATATCTGTTGTACCTATCAAAACGGATGGCTATAATATTGAATATATCAATATTTTTTAGGTAAATATTTCGTTAATCCAACGCTATCTAAAGCCTTTTCAGCCCAACTAAATCCTAGATATCGCTCATTTGCGACAAGTGTCACAACAACAACGTCACAACAACAGCGTCACAACAACAACGTCACAACAACAGTGTCACAACAACAGCGTCACAACTCAAAATCTGTGATTTTTCAGGAGAAACGTTTAAAGGTTTTGAAGTGCTATAATTTTCTATGAGTGCAACGACGACACAACTGCTCTCCAGCGGCGAGTCTTGCAAACTGCGTTATGACACTATACCTGTTAAAAGCGCATAAGCAAACGTTTCTTTCTATACTATAACTCAAAAATGCAAATTTTGCGTTGTGACAATCTTGTCGCAAATGAACGGTATGTATTTGTGTATCATATGCTAAAGCTACAGTGGCGTGATTCAGGAGTTGTATTTGGTGCTCAATAATAAGGGTATAATCCGAAAACCATTATTCCTGTCGTAGATTTAAATTTGTAAATCATATATTTCGTTATTGATAAAGGAAGAGCTAAGCGTCTGGTTTGCAGATTTTCTTTGTATAATTACCAAAACCAAAAATTTATATTACAAAAACAAGTCATTATAAAATTATCGTACGTAAAAATTTACAAGCTCTGATTTAAGGCTTGCCTTCCTGTTGTGTATTTACACATTTTTCAAGACCTCTGGGTACACAGCATTGATTGCAGTATGGTGTTTAAATTCAGGGATATTTTAAGTAAAAGTTTTTGTGGTAAAAGAAGAAAGATGGCGGTATTTTTATAGAGGGAATGGAATATTAAAAAACAGTTCATTCATGATAACAGGGCTTTCTAGCAGGACTCCTTACACACAGACAGAAGCCTAACTGTCCAACGCTACGGACGACATGATTAAAAAAAATCGACTCTCTCTTCCAGCCACTTTAAAAAAATGACGGTGACCAATATACCAATTTTTCTTTTAAACGTATGGCTGACTTGTGCGCCGTTGAAAATCAGGCCGGTCGTGGTAGTATGACATGACTAATAACAGCACCACACTGACAGAACAATGTTCCTGGTGTTCCGAGAGCAGCTTGCTGTCACTCTCTCTGTCTTTCTCTCTTTCTCTCTCCTTGCTAGTGAGACTTTAATTAAAGTTTTTGTTCCAGTTTTCGAGTTGCAACCATCGAGGGAACGTTTGTAGCTGCGCCACTACCAACCAAGCAAGACTCAGCCAAAGTTAAGGCGCGAGTTAAAAAAAGTAATTCTCGCCGATATTTCGGAGATCTTGTAACATAATGACCGAACGGCCTAACATCTTGTGTTGTTATTCTTGCATGTTGAAGAAGATGTTAATGAGACAGTTAGTCTTCCTCAAGATTAAATTATGAATCCGCGATTTGTTTTTGAGTGAGGAGTGAAATATGAAAGAAGGGGAGAAAACTCCAATTAAATATCAGACTAATTAGCATGCTTCTGTCTAGTGCTCGTAAAAAGTTATAGACGTGAAATTTTCACAAAGATTTTCATACTATTTTGGGCTAGTCTAAAGGAATGTTGAACATGGCAGGTCGAGTTTCAGACCGTGTTTCATTCATTGCATATATCAGTGGCTAAGTTTATATGAAGTCGAGAGTAGATGGATGGATACAAGTACTAAAAAATCATTAAGTTTCCAGCAGTGCTCCTTAAAATGGATCCTGTCTCTCTGCCGCATTTTCCACTACAAATCCCACATCACAGACTCTGAAATGGAAATGGCGTATCTAAGGTGACAGACTGACGACCAGCCGCTTGAGCCACGACAGGTTCTGATTTGATTTTTAATATATTTTATGACGCTTTTCATAGGTAAGAGTAGTACAGTGACGAATAATAGGTGTAATATCTAACAGCGAGCAAAATACAGGGGGTGCCAAAAAATGTATACATATTTTAAGAGATGTTATCTATGTATTACTTTCCGAAGTTGAATTGAATTACGGTAGCAATGTGTAGAAGGACGTTCGCTCAAAAAATGGCGTTAATGAAATGAATGCTAGCTTCACCATGCGACAGGCAGGACATTCAAAGAAAATGTTGGAAGCACGTTTATCGTTCGAGGAGCAATTTTAATACAGTTTTTTCCTTTCTTAAAATGTGTATATATTTTTTGGCACCCCCTCTATATGTCTCTTGGTGAACTCTTTTTCATACGTAATTAATCTAAAGTTTAATTAGGTTTGGTGTTTATTTACTATAGACGTCAATTTAACTGTTGTACAATACCTATTATTCCTGGTTCAATAATACTGAATGTAAATAACTGAATATATTTTATATTTTTAAAAGAACGCCTTTGAAGATGACGCTTTAAGTCTTAGCTTGTTACGAAGACTTTTTAATTTATTATTTTGCAGACGTTTCGACGTAAATTATCTTATGTTTATTTAACGTGATGATCTCCAAATTTGTCAAAAAGGAGATACAGTTTTGCTGTTGCATTTGGTATTATTGTTTGAAATAATTTATGCAAAGAACCTAGTCAGTTAAACGTATCTATTATTTGTGGGTAGACGAAACTTAGTGGATAATTTACTATAATAATTTTGTAGGTCTATGTTTGCATGACGTGCATTTATTACGCAAACACACAGTCACACATAGAGAACATAGTGAAAAACTGAAACTGGTCTGTCGCGTCATATGCTGCTTGTACTGGCTGAGGCACAATATATCCCATGTAATAAGCACGTGAAGTACCCAATTCCAAAACATGGATACAACAAGTAACAAAATGAGTATTTGTAAGTTTCCCTGCTTAATATAGCTTATATGTGTTACCAGGAGTGACCTCCGTATCTCCGGCTTTATGAATGTAGGCTTATGTACACTGCATCTGATCTTCCAGACATGGACCAAGCTACTGAGTACAGTAAAACCCAAAACAACAGCCTTAGAACTACGGTGCATAATGAAGTCGTTGAACACTTTAATTTTCTTTTTCTTTAGTGTTTGATCTTAATTGGTTTGCGAGATTCGAGTTTGTCACTAACGTCAATGAAGGTTAATTTGTTGTGGTACATGATATGGCGTCATATTCTAGAAGAATTAAATATTTTACTGCATTCAATGGTTTCAGGATCTCGCAACACATTTAATGGATATTTAATTACACACTCCAACACATGCACACACACACACACACACACACACACACACACACATATATATATATATTATTTAAGAAATCTAAAATGTACATTAAAACATTTCAAACACTCCTACACGTTTCGATCATACGATCTTCCTCAGGGAGCATATATTGTTCCTTGCTAAAGTTATACATCGAAACATGTAGGAGCGTTTTAAATGTTTTAATATAAATTTTAGAACTCTTAAATTGTATATATATATATATGTATATATATATATATGTGTGTGTGTGTGTGTGTGTATGTGATGGTATGTATAAATAAAATACAGAATGCACGGTGCAACGATTAAAAGAACTTTAATGAAATTTGAATTCCAAAGTAGAATACATCTTAGATTGCCCTGAAGTTGGACATAAAAAGTTCACCCGAAACTAGTCAGATGTGAATAAGTCCTATTTTTCTGATAAGTAATTAGTTAGTCTGCTTAGTAAAGACATGTGTCTCAGTAGCCTTCGTAAATGCAGCCATATTTCCAAATCAGAATTTGTAGATTATTTGCCGTTAGGCCCAAATAAGGGATATACTGAAACTTACTTCTGGGACGCAGAAAAATAAATTTACTTCAGAACGTCTGAGCGAAATCTAGTGGAAAACATCAATGGAAAGATCAGGTTAGGTGGGTGTGTGCTGAAAAGATGTGGACTAATATGGCGCCTAGAGCAAACACTTGAAAACGTAGTTTTCCTTGTTTATTTCGTTTGAACAGTTGAATCACTCTCAGGCTCTCAGCAAGACGCCCGTCACAGGGAATTAGTTATTGAAAACTTCAGAATGTATTTCTGTCCAAGGTACATCATTTTGTATTTGAATGTTTATTGCAGTGGAGGAAATAATGTGACCTTTGTGGACTTGTTTAAAGATAAAATATATATATAGTTTTTTGAAAATATGTCTCTCCGAATACATGCAACTAGAGAATTGCACACCCAAGTTAAAAAATGTATGCTGACGTGAAAGCCATAGAGGAGTAAGTGAGAATAAATAAGAGTTTCGCAAACTGTCAAATATATTTATTAATTCAAAAATTCTCTGTAACAGACAAATGTTACTACTACTATTTGTGTAGGATCATAGTACAAAATAACTTCATGTATTTGCAGTCTCAAACCAACAAGCAATATTCTCTTGCCTTTGGAACAAATACAAAATCACCAAAACAAATTGTTCTCCACCCACAACAATATGAATTCCAATGTCCAGGATGAAAGCTAGTGTAAATGGAATTTTTAAATAAGACACCAAACTTGAATTTTGAGCGTTTGTGTCGCCCACCAAGATCAGAATCACTGCCAGGCAGCTAAACGTGTGTCCAACAGACATGAGAGGGAGATAGGGGACAACAAGAGGGCTGCAGGTGCTTTCTGTTGGAAGGTATTTAAATAGAGCAAAGAATCTTATTGATAATTTTACTGTGCTTCTTCCCGTTCTGTCAATACCGGTACGTAACAATTGGAATCAGTCTATACACAACAATTCATTAAGGAGATCCAAAGATCTACACGTTTCGGTTGTGTAAAACAACCATAATCAGGCTTCGTGCTTCACAATGTATTGCTATGGACATATGATTTCCTTCTGTATGCATTTCTGTTTATGGTTGTGTTAAACAACCGAAATATATAGTTGTATGATCTCCTTATTAAAGTGTTGTGTATATATACTGAATGTTTTATTGTTGTGTATCTGACTGATATTTGAAGTTCTCGTGATATTAACTTGTTGTTTGGAAGTAATGCTTGTACTACATAGTGAGACAAAAAGGTGCCAAAGAGAAACCTGCTTCCCTTTTCCTCAGGGTAAAATATGGTAACATCAGCTTCCTCTGATAAGTTTGTATCATTCTACAAGACTACGCGTTGATACATTTCATCAAAAAGTAATTTTGGTGTAATAATAACAATTCTGTAATTACTTCAGAAAGGACAAAAATCTGTTTCTTCGATTTACGCTTCTGTAGTGGGAAGAAATGTAAAATCTTTTGTAAATGAACATCACAATTCCTCCAGAAGAGAGAAAAAATAGTTCTAAAAAATATCAGTTATAGAAGAAAACCTAAGTGTAGCGGTAAATACGTATCGGTCTTCAATCCTGAAATATAAGTAACATAAAATATTGGTTCTTATGCTACAAAATCTGCTTTACGTTTCTGTTAATTCTTGAAGACCGATACATAGAGTTTCCGCAACAACGTTCATTGCAGTTTTAGAAGTGTCACAAGCTGAAATACAGGGTTATTCAAAATGATTGTCAGGGTTTTAACAACTTGTCATACGCAATACGCTTGAGATAGGATTATACAGTTGCACCGATGGATCTAGAAATTCCCAAAGAGCATCTGTAAGGTATGTAACAAACACTTGAAGTGTTGTTATATTAAATAAAAAATACATATACTCCTATCTCAAGTGTATTGTGTATGACAAGTTTTTGAAAACCCGACAACAATTTTGAATAACCCTGTATAACAATAAAAAACAGTATTCTAAAAGAATTTTTCCATGGAGCGAAATTGTGTGACATAAAATATGTCTGTTACAACTGAAGAGGAAGATGAAGAAGTGGAAGATGAAGGATAATAAGAAATGATTATGCTAATTTTTGAGAACTTAGTGATTGTAATTGCAGACGGCCCTGGACTAATAAATTAGAGCGCTTGCCTGTAATTTTATAAAGCAAAATAGTCCTTAGTGTCTGAACCGACGTAATCTAATGAACACAACAAGCCACTCTAAAAGAGAAGACATGATATGGTTATAAACTTTTACACGTGAATTAACAAAGGTCTGTTCCTAACCCACGTTGCAGTTACACAATGGGACCTTTTAGGGCAAGATGTAAACAGTTCTTTGTGAGATAGGGCTTGTGTTCATATAAATGGCGATATTATCCCCAGCTACAGAGGAACAATGGAAACCCTTCCTGCCTGAATTGCTCCAGTTGCAATACACATACGAACCGCGTGTTTGAGAGCCTGTGATGGTGATAATATTACTTGTACGTTATGGTTCATAACGAAATTAACGGTTAACGCAATTGCTGTCATGTCGCCATAAAGCATTCAAATTTTCAGCCTCTACCGCCATTTGATGGTCAATGGGCTCGAAATATAACAAAGCAGTTAAAATGCTCTAGTTTGTCGATAGGTAAAATGGATGATAGGTTTGACTGCAGGTTTAAACTAACACACAAGAAAATATATAGCCGTTTAAGAACGCAAGAACATTTCGACGAAAAGTAAGCTAAAACTTTAAGACTTAATTCCGCAGATGAAGCTGGCTTTTGCTTTCAACAAGGAGGTTTCTGATTCGAATCTACTAAGATGATAATTATATAAAGAGAATGGAATGGGCAAACCATGTAGCACGCATGGGGGAGATGAACTATTGCTAAAAGTATTAAATAGGAAGAGTCCGAAGGGGAATGGTAAATTTAGGCAAGGCGTATGGACTGAAGTACAGTAATATTATTAAAATTGAAACTTCCTCAGAACACAGTATTTAAGGATGTGGAGGAGATTCATCTTGTTTAGCACAGGTTTGGCGTCATATCGATGACTGTTGGACGTAAAAGCAGTACCGTTAAGGGCCTGGGGTGGCCCAGAATGTTCCAGGAAGTTAAGGTTTCCAGATTACATGACAACGGCACAGGATGGTGGTAAGGTTGCCAGCCCTACGCACCGGCCGCCTTTACCCCCCAGGAAATGCTCATGGTACTCATTTCTGTTAGAGGTTGGGTCGACCCCAGGGACATAGTGCGATCGGAAGGATTATGTGAATAAAAAATTCCAATGACACTATCTCGAATCGAATCAACGACTTTCCTTAGCACAGCACCTTAATCACTGCGCTACAGCGGTGACTGTTGGAAGTAAGACCCTCTAAATTACGGTAGTCTTCTCGTACCACCGATATCGCTTCTCAAATCCATATGCTGTGTGGAAAAAGATTTATGACTCTACTTACAAGCAGGAGAAAGAATGGGTGTTTTTGATAGGTGAAATGGCTATCTCCTAAAGATGAAGACATTATACAATTGTTTAAGGTTTACGGAAAATATAGTCTCACGCAGAATTAATGTTTAACCCTTCCGCGAATAACTTCACCTCAATAATATAAATTTATTTGTTTCGTAACTCACAGAAAGTACCAAACACAAGAGCAAATGTTGAAGGTTGTTTAAGGAAATGATCTCTCCTAATTCGGAGTATATGAACTACGTAAATTAATTTTTTTTTGTAAAATATGCAACTGTTAATACAAACCATAGCATGGCTGAGGCAGTTAGTAATCTGTAGCTCTGTGCAGAGGCCCGAGTTCGATGGAAGGCCTGATCATGTGTATTTGTGGCGGCATAGTAGTAAAGGAACAGGTTTCTCTACTAGTACTTTTGTCTTCCCCTGTCGGTAACATTTCACCACTCTCATATCCATACAACTGCTTCTACTGCTGTGTAAACGCACATTGATGTCTCACCATATAGCACACACGTGGAAATATATTATAGTATAATGTTTGTATTTGGACAAATATCTTCCAGATGATGGGACTTTAAAGCTATAAACATTTAGAAGATACTGTGTAAAATTAAATTATAGCAAACCTAAAATTGGTTGATTTGACATTGTAATAATTGTGTCGCAACGCACAGCGTAAAAACATAAAATTTGCTCTACAATCAAATACCTTTTACGGCTATTATATAATTGTGACAATGTCTTTAAATAAACACATTTCTTATTATAGAGCAATTTGTAAATGTAGCTATTGTTTATTTTATTGTTAAAGAATGAGGTATTCCAAGAATAAAGCAGCTCTAATATTGCTAATACTCGTATTAGTAGTATTAGTAAACCTATAGTTGCTGCGACTGCAACTACTACTGCTATTACTACTACTACTACTGTACACATTACTACTACTAAAAACACTACTATTACTACCACGACCACCACCACCACCACTAACACCACCACCACCACTAACAACAACACTACCACTACCAGCACCACTACCACTACCACTGTTGCTGCGACTGCAACATTTAATGCTATTACTACTACTACTACTAATAATAATAATAATACTACCACCACCACCACCACTAACACCACCACCACCACTAACAACAACACTACCACTACCAGCACCACTACCACTACCACTGTTGCTG
>Ga0123354_10004169_pt1 | contig 20380 bp, 92 predicted proteins | sample TergutLab28metaG_2_FD_97872 | JGI IMG/M metagenome (GOLD analysis project Ga0123354, IMG submission 97872) | Labiotermes labralis P4 segment gut microbial communities from Petit-Saut dam, French Guiana - Lab288 P4 | ecosystem: Host-associated > Arthropoda: Insects > Digestive system > Gut ...
ATAATTTATAAACGTTTATAGGCAACCACGCGCAACTATTTAAAGGGCTGTCTAATATAAACACCGTACCAGGGGCACGAAGAATAAATTAAATGCTGTAAGATAAAGGTTAATAGTGGTGTTGTTGTTGGTGGGGTGGTGGTAGTATTAGTAGTTGCAGTATTAGTATTAGTAGTATTGGTGGTGGTAATGGTGGAAGTAATAGTTGTAGTAGTACTAGTGGTGGTGGGTTTGGTGTTTTGGTGGTAGTATTAGTAGGAGCAGTAATAGTAGAAGTAGTAATAGTAGTAGTAGTAGTATTGGTGGTGGTGGTGTTGGTAATAGTAGTAGTAGTAGTGGTGGTGATTGTGTTAATAGAAATAGTATTGTTGTTTGCGGTGGTGGAGTGGTGGTAGTATTAGTAGTAGCAGTAGTAGTATTAATAATAGTAGTGGTGGTGGTGGTGGTGGTGGTGATAGTAATTGTTGTAGTAGTATTAATGGTTGTGGGATGGTGGTAATATTAGTAGCAGCAATAGCAGTAATAGTAGAAGTAGTAGTGGAGGTGGTGGTGGTGGGGATAATAGTAGTAATAGTAGTGGTGATAGGGGTGGTGGGATGGTGGTATTAATAGTAGTAGCAGTAGTAGTAGTAGTAGTAGTAGTAGTAGTAGTGGTGTTGTTGCTAGTGGTGGTAATAGTAGTAGTAGTAGAAGTGGTGGTGTTGGGAGAGGTTGTGTGGAGGTAGTATTAGTAGTAGCAGTAGTAGTAGAAGTAGTAATATTAGTGGTGGTGGTGGTGGTAAAAGTAGTACTAGTAGTGGTGGTGGGGATGGTCATGTTGTTGTAATATTAGTATTAGCATTAGTAGTAGTAGTAGTAGTGGTGGTGGTGGTGGTAATGGTAGTTGTAGTAGTAGTCGTGGTGGTGGGTTGGTGGGGTGGTGGTACTATTAGTAGTAGCAGTAGAAGTAGTAGTAGAAGTACTGTTGATGGTGGTGGTGGTGGTAATAGAAGTAGTAGTAGTGGTAGTGTTTGGGCTGGTGGGGTGGTGGTGGTTGTGTTAATAGAAGTAGTAGTAATAGTGGTGGTGGTGGGGATGGTGGGGTGGTGGTAGTATTAGTAGTAACAGTAATAATAGTAGTAATAGTAGTAGTAGTAGTAGTGGTGGTGGTGTTGGTGGTAATATTAGTAGTAGTAGAAGTGGTGGTGGTGGTGGTTGTGGTAATAATAGTAGTTGTAGTAATGTTGGTGGTGTGGGTGGTGGCGTAGTGGTAGTATTAGTAGTAGGATTAGTAATAGTAGTAACAGTAGTGGTGGTGGTTGCGGTGGTAATAGTAGTAGTGGTTGTGGTGGTGGGTGTGGTGTCGTGGTGGTAGTATTAGTAGTAGAAGTAGTAGTAAAGTGGTGGTGGTGGTAATATTAGTAGTATTAGTAGTGGAGGTGGGGATGGTGGTGTGGTGGTAGTATTAGTCGTAGCATTAGTAGTAGATGTAATAGTAGTAATGGTGGTGGTGGTGGTGTTAAAGGTGGTAGCAATAGTAATGGTGGTGATGGTGTTTATATTACTATTAATAGTGGTGGTGGGGGTGGTGGGGTCGTTGTAGTATTAGTATTAGCAGTAGTAATACAAGTAGTAGTAGTAGAAGTAGTAGTAGTAGTGGTGGTGGTTATAATAGTAGTAGTAGTAGAAGTGGTGGTGGGGAGGTTAGGTTGTAGTAGCATTAGTAGTAGCAGTAGTAGTAGTAATAGTAGTAGTGGTGGTGGGGGTGGTGGTAGTGGTGGTAAAAGTAGTTGTAGCAGTAGTGGTGGTGGTGGGGGTGGTGGTAGTTTAAGTAGTAGCAGTAGTAGTGGAGTAGTAGTAGCAGTAGTAGTGGTAGTGTTGGTGGTAATATTAGTAGTAGTAGTGGTGGTGGTGGTGGTTGTATTGCGGTAGTATTAGTAGTAACAATAGTAGTAGTAGTAGTATTAGTAGTAGAGATGGTAGTGGTTGTGGTGGTGGTAATAATTGTATTAGTAGTAGTGCTGCTGTTGGGGTTGGTGGGGTGTTGGTAGAATTAATAGTAGCATTAGTAGTAGTAGTATTAGTAGAAGTGGTGGTGGTGGGGAGGTTGGGTGGTGGTAGTAATAGTAGTAGCAGTAGTAATAGTAGTAGTATTGGAGGTGGTGGTGGTGGTAGAAATAATGGTAATAGTGAGAGTAGTGGTGGTTTTGGGGTTGGTGCGGTTGTGATAATATTAGTATTAGAAGTAGTAGTAGTGGTAGTAGTAGAAGTGGTGGTGGTGGTGGTGGTAATAGTAGTATTAGTAGTGATGTTGGGGGTGGTGCGGTGGTGGTAGTAATAGTAGTAACAATAGTACTTGTAAGAGTAGTGATGGTGGTGGTGGTAGAAATAGTGGTTATAGTATTAGTCGTGGTAGTGGAAGTGGTGGGGTGGTGGACGTATTAGTAGTGGCAGTACTAGTAGTAGTAGTAATAATAGTAGTAGTGGTGTGGTTGTTGTAACAATAGTAGTAGTAGTGGTGGTAGTGGTGTTGGGGTGGTGGTAGTACTAGTAGTAGCAGTAGAAGTAGTAGTAGTAGTGTTGGTGACTTTGGTGGTGGTGGTGGTAATATTATTAGTAGTAGTAGTGGTGGTTATGGGGATGGTAGGCTGGTGGTAGTATTAGTAGTATTAATAGTAGTAGTAGTAGTAGTAGTAGTTGTTGTAGAAGTGGAGGTGGTGGTGTTAATAGTAGTAGTAGTAGTGGTGTTGAAGGTGGTGGGGTGTTGTTAGTATTGGAAGTAGCAGTAGTAGTAGTAGTAGTTGTAGTGATGGTGGTGGTGGTGGTTGTGGTAATCGTAGTAGTAGTAGTAGTAGTGGTGGTTGATGTGGCGGGGTGTTGGTGGTTTTGTTAATAGTAGTAGTAATAATAGTGGTTGTGGTGAGGTTGGTAGGGTGGTGGTAGTATTAGTAGTAGCAGCAGTAATAGTAGTAGGAGTAGTAGTAGTGGTTGTGGTGGTAATAATAGTAGTAGTATTGGTGGTGGGGTCGTGGTAGTATTAGTAGTAGTATTAGTATTAGTAGTAGTGGTGGTGGTAGTGGTGGTGGTAGTGGTAATAGTAGTAGTAGTAGTAGTGGTGGTGGTAGGGATTTTGGGGTTTTGGTTCTATAAGTAATAGTAGTAGTAGTAGTAGTAGTAGTAGTAGTAGTAATAGTAGTAGTAGTTATAGAGGTGGTGGTGGTGGGGTTGGTGGTGTGGTGGTAGTACTAGTAGTAGCAGTAGTAGTAATAGTAGTAGTATTATTGGTGGTGATGGTGGGGTGGTGGTCATATTAGAAATAGCATTAGCAGTAGTACTAGTAGTGGTAGAATTGATGGTGGTGGTAGTGGTGGTGGTAATAGTAGTTGTAGTAGTAGTGGTGGTGTGGATGGTGGGCTGTGGTTAGTATTAGTAGTAGCAGTAGTAGTAGTAGTGGTAATAGTAGTAATGGTGGTGGTGGTGATAATAGTAGTAGTACTAGTGGTTCTGGTGTTGGTGGGGTAGTCGGAGTGTTAGTAGTATCGGTAGTAGTAGTAGTAGTAATGGAGATGGTGGTGATGGTGGTGGTAACAATAATAGTAGTAGTGGTGGTGTGGGTTGTGGTGTTGGTGGGTTGGTGGTAGTATTAATAGTAGATGTAGTAATATTAGTATCAGTAGTAGTAGCAGTAGTACTAGCGGTTATGGTGGTGGTAATAATAGTAGTAGTAGTATTGGTGGGGCTAGTGGGGTTGTGGTAGTAAGAGTAGTAGCAGTAGTAGTAGTAGAAGTAGTAGCAGTAGTACTACTAGTGGCGAAGGTTGTGGTGGTCTTAATATAGTAGTAGTAGTGGTGGTGTGGATGGTGGGGTGGTGGTAGTATTAGTAGTAGCAATAGTTACTACTACTTCTACTACTAATGCTATCACCCTCCCACCATCCCCACCGACATTACTACTACTACTATTAAGACCAAAACCACCACCACCACTACTACAAGTACTACTACTACTACTACTACTAATATTACCAATACAACCAACAACACCACCACCACCATCACAACTACTACTCAACTACTATTACTACCACAACCACCACCACAACTACTATTAATTCTACTGATACTACTAAAACTACCACCACCCCAACACCCCCACCACCATTACTACTACTACTACTACTATTGCTACTAATTTTACCACTAAAACTTCCCTCATCCCATTACACCCACCACCACCACTACTACTTAGAGTACTATTACTATCACCCCACCACAAATACGACTACTATTATTACCACCACCACCACCAAAACTACTACTACTAATACTAATTCTACTACTGCTACTAAAATTAATACCACAACCCCACCAACCCCACCACCACCAATACTACTACTACTACATTAACCACCACCACCACAACCACCACCACCACCACCACCAGCAATACTACTACTACGACTACTATTACTAATACTACTACTGCTACTACTAATACTATCACCACCTTAAAACCACTACTACTACTACTACCATTAACACCACCACCACCACTACTACTATATCTACTACTACTACTGCTACTTCGACTAATACTTCCACCCCCACCACCCCCAACACCACTACTACTACTACTATTAACCCCACCACCACCACCAACACCACTACTACTACTAATACTACTACTACTACTACAAATACTACAAATACTACCACCACCCCACCAAAACCACCACCACTACTATTACTACTATTATTACCACCACCAATACTACTACTAGTACGAAAACTACTAATACTAATGCTACCACTAATACTTCCACCACACCACCACACCCATCAAAACCAGTACTACTACTACTAATACTACTACTAATTCCCACCACCACTACTACTAATATTACCACCACCACACCACAACTACTACTAATATTACTACTACTACTCCTAATACTAATACTACCACCACACCCACCACCACAACTACTACTAATACTACAACTACTACTATTGCTGTTACTACTAACAATACCACAACACCACCATCCCCTTCATCACTACTACTATTACTATTACAAACAACACCACCACCACCACTAGTACTACTTCTACAAATACTACTGCTACTACTAATACTACCACCACCCCACCAACCCTACCACCACTACTACTATTATTACCACCACCACAACCACCACCAACACCACTACTAATATATCTACTACTACTAGAGATACTACTAATACAAACAACAACCCAACAGCCCCACCACCACCACTACTATTACTATTAGCACCACGACCACCACTATTACTACTACTAATACTACTACTACTAGCACTGCTAATACTACTACTACTACTATTACTACTACTACTACAAATGCTACTACTAATACTATAACAACCCCACACGCCTCTAGCCCCACCAGCACCACTACTACTAATAATATTATTACCACCAACACCACTACAATTAATAATACCACCACCCAACAAAACCACCACCACAACCACTACTACTACTGCTATTAACACCACCTCCAACAACACTAATACTACTACTACTACATCTACTACTAATAATAATACCATCACTCCACAAACCCCACCACCATTACTACTACTACTACCACCACCACCACCACTACTACTAGTACGACTACTAATACTACTGCAACTACTAATACTACCACCAATCCACCACCATCAACACTACTACTCCTACTACTATTACCACCTACTTTACTACTATTACTACTACTACTACTACTACTATTCCTAGATCTAATACTACCACCACCCCACCAGCCAAACTTAACCCACCAACACTACTACTAATAATACTATTACCACCACCACTATTACTACTACTACTAATAATATTACCACCACCACCACCACCACCACTACCAACATCACCACCACCACCACGACCAACACCACCAACATCACCACGAACAACACCACCAACACCACCACTACTACTACTACTAATACTACCATCACTCCACCGCCCCCACCACCGCTATTACTACTATTATTACCACCACCACCACTACTACTACTACAACTGCTACTACTACTACTGCTACTACTAATTCTACCACCACATCACCACACTCACAACCATTACTACTAGTATTATTACCACCAACACCAATAATATTACTACTACTACTACTACTAATACTACTACTACTACTACTACTATCACTACTACTGCTACTACTAATATTACTACAACAGCACCACACCCACAAGCACCACTACAATTACTATTACCAACACAACAACCAACACTACTATTATTTGTATTACCATCACCACTATCACCACCACTACTACTACTACTACTCCTACGAATGATACCACTAAAACTATTACTACTACTGCTACTACTAATACTACCACCAACCCACCAACCCTACCACCACTACTAATATTACTATAACCACCACCACCTCTATTATTATTTCTACTTCCACTACTACTAATATTAATAATACCACCAGCACACCACCACTACTACTACTATTATTAACACCACCACCAACACCACCACTACTACTACTACTACTACTATTACTACTATTGCTACTGCTTATACAAACACCAAACCACAACCTCCAACACCAATACTACAACTACTAATATTACCAGCACCACCAACACAACACCATTACTACTACTACTACTACTGCCTCTACTAATAAAACCACCACCCCACCAACCCCACCACCACTACTAATACTACTATTACCACCACCATCCCCACCACTACTACTACTACTACTACTACTAATACTACTATTTCTAATAAAACTAATGCTAATACTAATACTACCACCAACGCACCACCACCATTTCTACTATTATTACCACCACCAAACCTACTACTAATACTAATAATAATATTATTACTGCAACTACTACTACTGCTACTAATAATTCTCCCACCACTCCACCACCCTCAACACCACAACTACTACTACTACTACTATTACTAACTAGACCTCCAGCACCACTACTACATCTATTACTAATACTAATTCTACCACAACCCCAACAACCCCACCAGCACCACTACTAGTAATACTATTATTACCACCACATCACCACCATCATTACTATTACTACTGTTACTACTACTGTTATTACTAATACTACCACCACATCATCAACCCCACCACTATTACTACTAATACTATTACCACCACAACCACTACTACTACTACTACTACTAATGCTACTACTAATACTACCACCACCTCACAACCCCACCACCGCCACTATTACTAATATTATTTTTTACCATCACCACCAACACCACTACTATTATTACTACTAATACTGCTACTACTAATACTAACACCACCCCACCACACCCACCACCACTACAACTACTATTATTACCACCACCAACACCACCACTACTATTACTACTATTACTGCTATTACTAATTTTACCACAACCCCACCAACTCACACACCACCACTAAAACTACTACTATTACATTCAACACAAACATCACTAATACTAATAATTCTACTACTGCTACTACTAATACTAACACCACCTCACCACCCCACACGCACCACTACTACTACTACTAATACTACTTCTACTACTACCACCATCAAAACCACATCACCAACCCAAAAACCACCACTACTACTACTACTAATAACATCACCAGCACTACAACCAACACTACTACTACTACTACTACTACTAATGCTGCAACTAATACTATTATTACTACTGCTACTAATAATACTACCACCAACCCCCAACCCCACCATCACAACTACTACTACTACTAATATTACTACTATTAATAATAATAATAATAATAATACCACCAACCCACCATAACAACTAATACTACTATTACCACCACCATCACCACTACTACTATTACTACTACTATTACTACTACTACTAATACTGCAACTACTAATACTACAACCACCCCACCACAAATACTTCAACTACTATTACCACCACAACCACCACCAACACTAATACTACTAATATTGCTACTACTAATACTACTACCAGCTCACCAACCCAATCAACATTACTACTACTAAAATTACCAACACCACCACCACTACTACTAATACTGCTATATCTACTACTACTGCAATAATAATACTACCACCATCCCACCACACCCACCACCCCAACACCACCACTACTCCTACAACCACTATTAATGCTATTACTAATACTATCACCACCCCATAAACTCCACCAACACTACTACTAATACTATTACCAGCACCACCACCACTACTACTACTACTGCTAATACTACAACTACTACTAATACTGCTACAACTAATTTAACCACCACCACACAACCCCAACAACACTACTAATTCTACTAATACCACCACCACCACAACTACTACTACTACTACTACTACTACTACTGCTACTACTAATACTACCACCATCTCACCACACCCAGCACCACTACTAATAATAATATTACCACAACCACAACCTCTACTACTACTAATATTCTACTATTTCTACAACTATTGCTACTACTAATACAACCATCACCCCACCACCCACAAATCCACCAACACTACTACTTCCATTACTAATATTACTACCACCACCTACACAACAACCAACACCACCACCAACACCACCACTTCTTCTACTATTATTACTGCTACAACTAATACTACCACCACCCCAACAACCCCACCCCAACTACTATTATTCTTACCAATTCCACCACCACCCCTATTGGTACTACTACTACTACTGCTACTATTAATACTACCACCACAACCACCATAAACCACTAACACTACTACTGCTACTGCTGCTTCTAATAATAAAAACACCACCACACCAACCCCACCCCCAATAGTACTACTACTATTACTACTATTTCTACTACTACTACTGCTACTACTAATACTACCACCACACCACCACCCCCACCAACACCACTACTACAACTAATACTATTACCACCACATACACCACCATCACTACTACTATTAATAATAATACTAATAAATCTACCAGCAACCCAACCGGCACCACAACTACTAATACTACTTTTACCACCACCACCATCACCACCATCACTACTACTACTATTACTACTATTGTTACTACTAATACTACCACCACACCACCACACCACCACACCCACTACCAATAATACTACTACTATTACCACCACAACCACTACTACTACTAATACTACTACTAATAATGCTACCACTAATACTACCACAACTCTTCCAACCCCACCAAAGCCGATACTATTAATACTACTATTATCATCACCACCACCAACACTACTACTACTACTACTACTTCTACTACTAATAATAACACAACCCCACCTCACACACCACCACTACTACTACTACTATTACCACCAAAACCACTACTACTATTATTATTACTATTATTACTACTCCTATTACTAATAGTACCACCAAACCACCAACACCAACACCACTACTACTTCTACTATTACCACCACCACAACTACTACAACTACTACCACTGCTAATTCTAATACAACGACCAAAACACCACCACCACCACCACCACTATTACTACTACTACTGCTACTACTCCTAATAATACCACCCCCCACCACTCCCACCAACACCACTACTACTACTGCTACTACTACTACCACCATCCCACCACCCCCAACACCAAAATTACTACTACTAATAATATTACCATCCCACCACCCCCTACACCACTACTACTACCATTACATTATTACTACTACTGCTACTACTAATATTAACAACATCACACCACCACCACTACTACTGCTACTAATATTACCACCACCACGACCACCACCACCAATAATACAACTACAACTATTACTACTACTGTTACTAGTAATAATTCCACCACACCAACAACCTCACCAACACTACTACTATTTCTTACCACCAGCACCATCATCACCACTACTACTACTACTATTAAAACCAACAACACGACCACCATTACTATTAATAATAGTACTACTATTGCTACTACTAATATTACCACCACACCAACACCCCCACAATCATTACTACTCTTATCTTTTCCACCATCACCAACACTACTATTACTTAAAAACTACTACTTCAACTACTACTACTACTACTCCTACAGATACTAATATTACTACCACCATCCCAACACCCCCATCACCACCAATACTAATACTAATAATAGTACTACTGCTACTACTAATAATACCACCACCCCAATACCTCACCGACAATACTACTACTAGTATTAGCACCACAACCATCATTACTACTACTACTACTACTACTAATACTGCTACTGCTAATACTACAACCACCCCCCACCCAAACCATCAACACTACTACTAATAATATTACCACCAACAATACCACCACCACCACTACTATTTCTACAAATACTACTGCTACTACTAATACTACGACAACTCCAGCAACCCCACCACCATTACGACTACTATTACCAACACCAACACCACAATTACTACTAAAACTACTACTACTGCTGCTACTACTAATAATACCACAAGCCACCAATCCCACCATCACTACTACTATTACAACAACAACCACCACTACTACTAATATTACTAATAATACTACTGCTACTAATAATACTACCACCACCACACCACACCCACCAACACTACTACTACTACTAATAATACCAAAAACAAAACCACCACCACCACCATCACTACTACTATTACTAAAACAACTACTGTTACTACCAATACTACCACCACCTCACAACCCCCACCACCACCACCACTACTAATATTACCACGACTACCATCACTAATAATAATACTACTACTACTACTACTGCTACTACAACCACTATTGCTACTACTAATTCTACCACCACCCCACAAACCCCACAAACCTCACCACTACTACTACTACTACAATTACCACCAATACCACCACCACGACCACAAAAATTACTACTACATCTACTACTACTACTGATACTATTATACTACCACCATCCCACCAACCCCACCACCCCTACTACTACTACTAATACCTCGCCCAACAACACCACTACTACTACCACATCTACTACTGCTACTACTAATACTACAACAACCCCAAGAACCACACCACCACTAGTACTACTATTACTACTACTACTACTAATGTTCCTGCTAATACTACCACCACCCCAGCAGCCCTACCACAGCCACTACTAATACTAATACTATTAACATCACCACCAACACCACTACTACTACTACTATTACTGCTATTACTAATACTAACAACACCCCACCATCCACATCACCACTACTACTACTACTAATACTATTACCATCACTACCACCACCACCACTACTACTACCACTACTAATGCTACTAATAATGTAACAATTACCCCACCAACCACACCACCACTGGTACTATTGCTTCTAATATTACTAGTGCTACTACTACTACTACCCCCAACCCACCACCCCTCCTACACTACTACTACTACTATTACCATCACCACCACCACTACTACTACTACAACTACTACTACTACTGCTACTACTAATACTACCACCAACTCACCAACCACAAAACAACTACTCCTACTAATATTACCACCACCAGCATTAATACAACGACTACTTCTACTACTACTACTAATACTAATACTACCACCACCACACCAACACCACAACCTCTACTACTACTACAATTATTACCACCACCACCACCACCACCACCACCACTACTAATACTACTACTATTGATACTAATATTATTACCACCACCTCACCACACCCACCACCAATACTACCACTAATATTACCACCACCAACAGCACCACCAACACTACTAATATTACTGCTACTACTAATATTACCACCTAATCACAACCCCCAATACCACTATTACTATTACTATTACCAACACCACCGCTACTACTACTTATTCTACTACTACTACAACTACTACTACTGCTTTTACTAATACTACTACCACCCCAACAACCACACAACCACTACTACTACTACTATTACCGACACCATCACCACTACTACTACTACTACTACTAATAAAAATACTACTGCTACTACTACTTCTGCTACTACTAATATAACTCCACCACCACCACCACCACCACAACCAAAACCACTATTACTACTTGTACTACTACTGCTACTACTAATAATAACACCACCGCACCATCCGCACCACCATTACTACTACTAATAATAAAACCAAAATCACCACCAACACCAACATCACCACCACCACAAACACCAATATTACTACTAATACTACTACTACTACTACTACTAATGCTCCTACTAATACTACCACAACCTCACGACAACCACCTCCAACACTTCTACTACTACTACTACTATTACCACCACCACCACCACCACCACCACTATTAGTAATAGTACTGCTACTAATAATTCTACCAAAACCACACCACCACCACCAGCACAACTACTACTAATACTACTATTACCACCACCACCACCACCACCACCACTACAACTACTACTACTACTACTGCTACTACTAATACTAACAAAACCCTCCACTCCCCAACACCACCACTACTAGTTCTTCTACAATTACCACCACCACTACTACTACTACTACTACTAATACTACTGGTACTACTAATACTACCACCACCCCACCAAACCCCCACCAATTCTACTACTTCTATTACCACCATAACTACTAATATTACTACTACGACTATTACTGTTTCTATTAAAACTACCACCACTTCACCAATCCCCCCACCACCACCAGTACTACTACTACTATTATTAACACCACCACAATCACCACCAACACCATCACTACTACTACAACTACTACTACTACTACTAATGCTACTGCTTGAATATTAGCACCACCCCACCAAACCCAACACCACTACTACTACTACTACTACTACTACTACTACTGCTACTACAACTAATACTATCACAACCTCATGAATCTCACCACCACTATTACCAATACTATTACCACCAACACCGACACTACTAATACTACTGCTACTACTAATAATACCACGACCTCACCAACCCGACCACCACTACTACTACTACCACCACCTCCACCACTACTACTACTACTACTACTACTACTACTACTTCTACTACTAATAATACCACAACGCCACCACTACTACTACTCTTACCACCAACAAAATCACCTCACCAACCCAACAACCACGACTACTACTACAACAATTATTACCATCACCACCAAACCCACCACTACTACTACTACCTCTATTACCACCACCACCACTATAACTACTACTAATAATAATAAAAATAATAGTGCCACCAAGCCACCACCACTACTACTACTACTATTACCGCCAACAACACCACTACTACTACTAATACTACCACCACTCCAACACCCCCACCACCAGTACTACACCTACTACTATTACCATCACCACCACCATTACTACTACTACTGCTACTACTATTACTACCACCAAACTACCAACTCCACAACCACTAATACTATTAATATTACCACTACCACCACTACCTCTACTACTACTACTATTACCACCACCACCACCACCACCACCACTGCTAATAATACTACTACTAATACTATTGCTACTACTAATACTACCACCACCACACTAACTCAACCATCACTATTTTTACTACAACACTACTACTACTAATGAAACTACTACTACTGATACTACTAATACTACCTCCACCCCAACACCCCCACCACCTCCAATACTACTACTACTTCTATTGCCACCACAACCTCCACCACCACTACTACTACTACTAATAATACTGCTACTAATAATACTACCAGCACACCAAAACCCTACCAAGCACCACTACCACTAACAATAATATTACCACCACCAACACTAACATCACTAATAATACTACTGCTGCTACCAGTACTACCACCTACCCACCACCCCCACAACCACTACTACTACTAATATTACCACCATCACCAACATCACTAATACTACTACTACTACTACTCCTAATACAAATACTACCAAAAACCAACACCCCCACCACCACTACTACTACTACTAATATTACCACCATCACCTCCACCACCACCTCTACTATTACTACTACTACTACTACTTCTGGTACGACTAATAATACCACCACCCCAAAACCCCAAACAACACCACTTCTACTACTACTACAACCACTACTAATGCTACTGCTAATACTACCAACCCCTCAAAAACCCCACCACCGCCACTACTAATAATAATAGATTTAACATCACCACCAACATCACTACTACTACTACTCCTAATTATAATACTACCACCACCCCACCACACCCAACACCACTACTACTACTACTACTATTACCACCACCACCACCACCAATAATTCTACTACTTTTACTGCTATTACTAATAATACAAAAACCTCACCAAGCACACCACCACCACCACTACTACTAATTCTACTACTATTACCATCACCAACACCACCACTACTACTACTACTACTACTACTAATAATGCTACTACTAATACTACCACCACACCAACACACCCACCACCACTACTACTACTACTATTACCACTACCACCACCACTACTACTATTACTACTACTAGAACTACTACTGCTAATACTAATACTATCATCAACCCAGCAACCCCATCACCACTACTACTACTAATATAACCACCACCACCACTACTACTACTACTACTATTACCACCACCATCAACACCACCCCTACTACTACTACTACTGCTACTACTAATACTACCACCACCCCACCACACCCACCAGCACTAGTACCACTAATACTACCACAACCTCCACAACCACTACTACTACTACTACAACTACTACTACTACTACTGCTACTACTACTATTACTACCACCAACGCACCACCCCCACCACCACCACTACTAATACTAATATTACTACCACCTCCAAAACGTCCACATCCACTACTACTACTACTAAAAATATTTCTACTATTGCTACTAATAATACTACCACCACCCCACCACCCACACCACCACTTCTACTATTAATATTACCAGCACCACCACTAGTACTACTACCACTAATACTACTAATACTACTACTGCTAATATTAGTTCTACCACCACCCTCAACAACACTACTATTAATATTATTACTTATACTAACACCAAGAGCACCACCACCACTAATAATACTCCTGCTACTACTAATAATACCACAACCTCAACACCCCCACCACCACTATTACTACTACTATTACCAACACCACCACTACTACTACAACTTCTACTACTAAAACTACACTACTGTTACTACAAATACTACTACCACACCACCACCCACAACACCACTGATACTACTTCTAATACCAACACAACCACCACTACTAATTCTACTACTAATACTACTACTATTATTACTAGTCTTGCTGCTATTAATACTTCCACCACCCAACCGTCCCCAAAAAAACCACTACTACTACTACTACTACTGCTGCTACTAATACGACCACCACTCCACCATCACCACCATCAACACTACTACTATTACCACGAACCACCACCACCACTACTACAACTATTACTACTACTCCTACAACTAATACTACCATCACAACACCACACCCACCATCACCACTACTAATAATTCTACTATTACCTCCAACCCCACCACCACAATTACTACTAGTATTACCACCACAACCATCACTACTACTACTACTACTACTACTACTACAACTACTACTATTACTGCTACTACTAAAACTACCACCACCCTACTAACCCCACCACCATTACTATTTCTTTTACCACCACAATCACTAATAATACTACTATTTTACTACTACTACTAAAAGTACTAATACTAATACTACTGCTACTACTGTTACTACCACCACCACCACCACCACCACCACTACTACTACTACTATTACCACCACCACCACCTCCATAACCCCACCACACCAACTAACATCACTAGTACTATTACTACTATTACAAACACCTCCACCACCACCAACACTACTACTATTACTACTACTACTGCTACTGCTACTAATAATACTACCACCACCCTACCAACCCCACCACCAATACAACTACAATTACCACCACAACCACCACTACTAACACTACTACTACAATTACCACCACAACCAACACTACTAACATTACCACTACTGCTACTACTAATAAAACCACCACCCCACCACCACCTCCACCACTTCTACTACTACTATTACCACCACCACCACTACTACAACTACTACTACTACTACTATTAAAATTACTACTACTAATGCCACTACAAATTCTACCAACACCCCACAATCCCCACCAGCACCTCTATTACTACTAATACTATTATCACCACCACCACCAATGCCAATACTACTACTACTATTACTACTACTGTTACTACTAATAATACCACCACCCCACCACCCCCACCACTACTACTACTACTACTATTATCACCACCAACACTACTACTACTACTACTACTACTACTACTACTGCTTCTAATAACACTACCACCACCCCACCACGAAAACTACTACTATTAACACAACCACCACCACCACCACCACCACCACCAACACTTCTACTACTACTACTACTACTAGTAGTAGTACTGCTACTACTAATACTAGCACCACACCAGCATCACCACCAACACCACTACTACTACTACCAGTATTACCACCACCACTACTACCATTATTACTTATACTACTTCTACGAATATTACCAACACCACCACTACTACTAATACTGCTACAACTACTGCTACTAATAATACTACTAGCACCCCACCACAACCACAACCCCACCATTACTAGTACTAATATTACCACCACCACCATCACCGACACTATCACTACTACTGCTACTACTAATACTACCACCACCACACCAACCCCACAACCACAAACACTACTACAATTACCACCACCACCACCACTACTAATACTACTACTACTACCATTAAAATTACTACAACTACTGCTACTACTAATTCTACAAAACACCCCACCAACCCCAACAACACTACTTCTACTACTACTACTACTATTACCACCACCACCAATACCACCACCACCAACACTACTTTACTACTACTATTACTACTAATGCTACTACTAATACTACCACTACCCCACCACCTTTACCACCACAACCACTACTACTATTACCACCACCACAACCACCACTACTACTAATACTAATACTACTACTAATACTACAACCACCCCACCATCCCCACCAACACCACTACTACTACTACTTCTATTACAACCACCACCACCACTACTACTTATACTACTAATACTATTTATATTACTACTACTACTGCTACTACCAATAATACTACTACCCCACCACTATCACCACCACCACTACTAATACTACTATTTTTACCACCACCATCACCACCCCACCACTCCAACCACGACCACTACTACTACTATTACCACCACCACCACAACCACCACTACTACTACTACAACTACTACTACGGCTAATACTAATATTACCACCAACCCACAACCGCCACCACCACTACTACTGCTACTACTATTACCACAAACACCACCATTACTACTACTACTATTACCACTAGTATTACTACTACTATTAATACTAACACAATCCCACCACCACCATTATTACGTCTACTAATAATACCACCACCACCACCACTAAAACCATCACCACCACCATCAACAACACTACTACTACTACTACTATTACCACCAACACCACCACCATTACTACTATTAATACTACTACTAATACTACTGCTACAACTAATACTACCACCACCCCAACACCCCCACCACCACAACTACTACTACTACTAATATTATCATCACCAACACCACCACCACCACCACTACTACTACTACTACTAATCCTACTACTACTGACACTATCACCACCCTACCAACCCCACCACCACCACCAATAATACTACTAATACCACCACCTCCACCACCACCACAACCAACACTACTACTACTACTATTTCTAATTATGATACTAATAATATTACCACCACACCACCTCCCTAACCACCACTTCTACTACTATTATTACCACAACCACCACCACCACTACAACCACTACTACAACAACTACTACTACTACTATTACTACCACTGCTACTCCTAATACTACCACCACTACACCACCCCCACCAACACTATTAATACTATTATTGCCACCACCATTTATATTACTACTACTACTACCACTACTGCTACTCTTAATAATACCACCATCCCAACCCCCACTAACACCACTACTACTACTTCTACTATTACCACCACAACCACCACTACTACTACTACTACTACTAATACTACTACTACTATTACTACTGGTACCACTAATACTTCCAAACTCCCACCACCCCAACCACCACTACTACTACTACTATTACCACAAACACCACCACCACTACCACTACTACTATTACTGCTAATACAAATACTACCAACCCCCCTCCACCCAGACCAACACCACTACTACTACTACTACTACTATTACCATCACCACCACCACCATTAATACTTCTACTACTACTACCGCTACTACTGATACTACCATCACCCCACCACACCCACCACCACTATTACTACTAGTATTACCACCACCACCACTACCAATAATACTACTACTACTACTACTACTAATACTGCTACTAATACTACTACCACCATTACCACAAATACTACTACTACTGCTACTACTACTACTACTGCTACTACTAATAATACCACCACCCCACCACACCCACCACCACTACTACTACTAATATTATCACAACCAGCATCACTATTACTACAACTACGACTACTACTACTTCAACTACTACTGCTACTATTAATACTACCACCACTCCCACCACCACTACTACTAATACTGTTACTATTACCAACACCACCACCACCACCACCACCACCACCACCACCACCACCACCACCACCACCACCACCACTACTACTTATACTACTAATACTACTAATTCTACCACCACCTCACCACCCTCACCACCACTATTACTACTAATAGTACCACCACCACCACCACCACCACTACTACTACTACTACTAGTACTGGTACTACTAAAAATACCAAAACCCCACCACCCCAAACCACCACTACTACTACTACTATTACCACCACCACCACCACCACTTCTACTACTACTATTACTGCTAATACAAATACTACCAACACCCCACCACCTCCACCACCATCACTACTACTACTACTACTATTACCATCACCACCAACACCAATACTACTTCTACTACTACTACTGCTACTACTAATAATACCACCAACCCACCACACCCACCACCACTCCTACTATTTATATTATCACCACCAGCACCACTAACACTACAACTACGACTACTACTACTTCAACTAATACTGCTACTATTAATACTACCACCACCCCCACCACCACTACTACCAATACTATTACTATTACCAACACCACCACCACTACCACAAACACCACCACCACCACTACTAATACTACTACTACTAATTCTACCACCACCTCACCACCCCCACCACCTCTATTACTACTACTATTACCACCACCACCACTACTACTACTACTACTAATACAACTACTACTACTGCTACTACTAATCCTGCTATCGCCCCACTACCCACACAACCACTATAACTTCTACTAATACCAACACCACCAGCACTACTACTACTATTACTACTAATACTACTACTACTACTACTACTACTACTACTGCTACTACTAATACTACCACCACCCCACCTCCCCCAACACCACCACTACTACTATTATTACCACCACCACCAACACCCCACCACATCACCCAACACTACTACTACTACTACTCCTACCACCTCCACCACCAATACTATTACTGCTACTACTAATAATAATAATAAATATACCACCACCCCACCACCCCCACCAACACCACTACTACTACTAATACCTATATCACCACCATCACAAACACCACCACTACTATTACTATTACTACTGCTACTACAAATGTTACCACCACCCCACCAACACTACTACAACTTCTATTACCACCACCACCACCACTACTACTACTATTACTACTACTACTACTACTAATGCTACTATTAACCTTTGTCTTACGGCATTTAATTTAGTCTTCGTGCCCCCGGTACGGTGTTTATATTAGACAGCCCTTTAAATAGTTGCGCGTGGTTGCCTATAAACGCTTATAAATTGTGAACCGAAGGTGATGAAACAATTAAATTATCTGCACTGTTGCGAATAAATCAGAGATATTTCAGTTCAAGAAAAGTTTCAGTA
>Ga0123354_10004170_pt1 | contig 20376 bp, 13 predicted proteins | sample TergutLab28metaG_2_FD_97872 | JGI IMG/M metagenome (GOLD analysis project Ga0123354, IMG submission 97872) | Labiotermes labralis P4 segment gut microbial communities from Petit-Saut dam, French Guiana - Lab288 P4 | ecosystem: Host-associated > Arthropoda: Insects > Digestive system > Gut ...
TCAGGTACTAGTGGTTCTGCTGTGTGTATTTCTGCCTGCCCAACATCCTTAACCCCATGCACGTTGAATAGCTGGGAGAAATAGTTCCTCCACCTAGCCACAGTACCGTGGGAGTCTGCAACCAAGTCACATTTCTCATCGTTTACTATATTACATTTAGGCTGGTACCCCTTCTTAAAGTCATTGATCCCTCTATACAAGTCCCTAATGTTTTTGATCTTACTGTTAGCTTCAAGTTCCTCAATTTTAGCTCACATATATGCCTTCCTTTTGTTCCTGAAATGTCTGCTAACTTCACGTCTTACATTGATCAGATTATCTACATTGCTTTGGCTTGGATCTTATATCCACTGCATACACTCCGAATATGTAATATATATTGCTTTTTCCACGGCAAGAATGGTTGCACGAATGGGCCTCAGTGTTACAATCTGTCTGCATTGCCTGTCTTGTTTACTGACATCTAGCGCTACAAAACAGGTACGAGCCTCATACCCTGCGCCGTCCTTTCGCCGGTTTCTTTCCCCACTCCCTCCCCCTCAAGTTTCAGTTTACCAGAACTTGAAAATGGCGTTGTCCGTTACAGCTGCATACTCTTCAGTTGTAGCAGGGGGGAGGGGGACTTGTTTTCTTTGTTGTGGGAAAATTCTCCCCTAGCACCCTGTTCTTGAAGCCATCAAACTGTGTCGTTCTTTTCGTAAGCTTTGTTGATGCTTGCCCGTAACGCGCTTATCACCGTGCCACTGTCACTGAGCTGAATATTTTTTCTTCACAGTTTCGTGTATAGTTCGAAGTTCGATCCGATGTGACTCGGCTGTTCACTTCTGACAGTTGCTGCGGGTGCGCACCCAGAATTTTTCATTTGCGGGGGCACCCTGAGGCTATATATGTTAAAGTTTGATTCCAAGGGATGCTTGACCCTTGAAGATGAGACCAATAGGTTGTCCCTAAACGTCGGGAAGAAACTACCATTCTGCGCTGCGTAAAATCCCAAAAGAGCGCAGATTTATAACAACACTGTTTGCAGTTACGTTTATATAAATACATGACACTTCAAATTTAAATCACGAGACATGTTTATTAAAAAAACTAACAAAATGAACCAATTAAAATCAATAAAACCGATCACAAAACTCTTCGTATCAGGTACCAGCTCCTACATGTTTAGGCGCCAAGGTACCATCATCATGTAGTTTTATTTTAGCAACAAAGTTTCGTAGGTCTAGCAAATATTTCAGGCACTATTCACTCATGCGACTATCATAAACGCTAAAAGTCTTAAAATCATCATCATCTTCGATGGCACTACAAACCAATACGAACCTTCGCCCCCTTAATGGACTTATCCCATTCAGCGCTGTTTTTTTTTTTGGCCTCTCATTCCAATTTGTAATTTTTTTAATATCCGTTTGTACACAATTCCACCAACTGTTTTTTCGTCTCTTCGTAGTCGACTTCCCTGAGGATTATTTTTAAATACTTTACTTCTCTTCTACTATCCATTCCATTTACATAACCAATCCAATTCAACCGACATGTTTTAACAAATAAAAGTATATCTGAATCTACAAACAGCTGCGTTAATTATTATATCACTTTCTCCAATTTTAATTTATTTCAGCTCCCCCGAAACATTCTTCTCACAACTTTCCTTTCAAAAGTAGCCAACCATTTAGCAATATCTTCATTCAGTGTCAAAGAATCTGCCCCATATGTTGCCACTGGCCTTAAAATGTTAAAAACTCCAAATTATACATCTACTCTGCTGCAGCAATACCACACAGCGCTAAGCCTCCTCTATTATTCATTCTTAGCCGTTATGGATCCCGGGCCGTGCATACCAACTTCCGTAGCAATGTATGATCCAGCAGGATCTGGTCCTGTAAAATTGTCGTTGTTCAGTCAGTGTGTATGTATGCAGTATGGAGTGTAAGTAAATGCATGGTTTGAACAACATAAGATTTAAATCGTACTGTTGAAACTTCTTGGTTCTTTTAATTTCATGTAAGACGTTCAGAGTTATTTTATTTTATTTTTCGATATTCTGACTGATACCCTTCAGCCGAAATCGGCTGATTTGTATCAGTCACGTATGACGTTTCATATCGATCCACTTTTTCATACCCCCCCCATCACCCATTAAGTAAGGCTGTTGATGGTAAATAGATTCAAATCACCGAAGATTAGCAACACGTGGTGATATTTTGCACACAGCCGACGGACGTTGGTTGTTCATTTTAGAGCTGTACATCCCATTGTGTTCTTGTGAAATCAGTTAATAAATAAATGAAAATGGTTGACGCAACTAGCTCTTGTTCTTTTTATTGCAGCAACCTGTTTCGAACCTAACGGATCATAGCCTGATGACCCGATAGGGTCGAAGCATGTTGCTGCAGTAAAAAAAAAAAACAGACTTAGCTGTGTCAGCGCACCTTATTTATTTATTTATGTACCCACTGGTGTTGGTTTAAGAGAATTTACGCGACGGCAGTACTTGTCACGGTACAGGAGCCAGTAACCTGCCGTCTTGCACAATTCCTAGCCTCAGTGAGCGCCTTCCATGGATAATTTGTTGAAGCAGCCATTCATGCACTTTGCGCTGTAAAGTCCGTATGCAGGGAGTGTAGCCTTCTATTCCGTGAGTTTCTGCGCAAATGTTGAGAATTTACGTGTGGAATCAACGGCAGATCTTCTGTGGGACCGCACATTAGTGAAACAACCCGGACATTATTAGATTCTGATTGTTGAAATAATGCGGCGATGTACTTAGTTCTTGCGTGAAATAAGCGGGGTGCAAGTGGGTATACATATCGTCCCCCACGCAACAGTTAAAGTTCCGCAAGGTCCGGGACAAGTCGGAATTTGAGTATAGGCCTACATATAATCAAACATATATGTGTATATAAAGGGTCCCAGATGAAATCCAAACTCATCGCAATGGAACCTCATCGTCTGCAGCATCACTGCCATACCATTTGCTATCGCCCAGCAGTATTCTTCCGCCACTTTCGACTTACTGCTTTGTCATTCCCGCAAGGAAAAATTATTTTTTTAGGCGTGTTCGAAAAGTTGCGAAAAGCCACTGTTGGCTTCGTCATGTCTGCTGTCCGTCTGTCCGCATGGAACAACTCCGCTCCCAATGGACGGATTTTTGTGCAAGTTATTTGAGTATTTTTCGAAAATCTGAAGAGGAAGTTAAAGCTTCTCTGAAATCTGGCAACAATAACGGTTACTTTACATGAAGCGCAATATGCATTTTAGATCATATCTCACTGAATTCTTCTTAGAATGAGAAATGATTCAGACAGAAGTTGTAGAGATAATCAAAACACGCGTTCCATGTCCAATAATTTTTTTTCGGAAATCATGCCGTTTATGGGAAAATGTGAAAACGTATTGTAGGAATATAATAAGAGCCCGCCAGGCCAGAGATGACTGTGGCGCGTGTGCATTGCTTGCTGGGTAACTAAGGCTACGAACACATTCTCAGAGTATATAATACTTATTTCTTTTTCACTGCAACAGTGATTGCACGAACGCGCCTCATTGTTACGTTACACGTACATATTCTGTCGTGTTGTACGCCAAACCTTGCGTATGTTGAGGAGTTTCTTCGTTTCGTTCACAGGGACAAAATGTGTTCCTTAACAACCGTATACACATACATCCATTTGATTTCAATTGCCGCAAACGCTACAAGTAACCTGGTCCACTTACAGCCCGTGTGTGAAGCTGGTGCCGATTAGTACCAAAGTTCATGTGCTGTGTATGCTTGCGCGCAGGCGTGTTTGTCCTACTTACGGGAACTTTGTTATGTATGTTTATGCGGAATTAGTGACGTTTCAAGATTTGGCATAACATGTGTTCAAAACGCGGACGCAAAACTTAAAGGCAAATACTGTAAACAGGTGGCTTGGAAAGGTACTACAGCCGCTTAAAGGGGAGGGGTGGACGCAAAAATTCGTTCACCACAATTCCGCGTGTGGAGTAGATAGTGTCACTCACTGGATGCAGTAGTGGCATGAGTAAAAAACTGTGAATTTTAGAAATGAGTACGAGACTGTACTTATAGGCTGTGACTGGGAGTAAACCTCAAGGTTTAATAGCGGTGCTGTCGTCATCTAGGAGTATGTTTCAACGAACAAGTGTGACGGTATTGTCTGATGTAGCTCTTATTTTTTTTAGCTTAAACGTAGTATTAACTCCACATGGGCAGTTTTTGGGCTGTGCCACTATTGTCATCAGTGTGCGTTGTGTCATATGACGTTTAGATGCCCGCTTTAAGCTCCGATTATAGGTGAAGGTGCTGCCCACGAAGAGCGGAGGCACAGTCAGTTGTTTGCGTTACTAGGCACGACGTTTGTACTGAGGCAGTTTTTGTCGTGGCTGAGATACCACTCGTAAAGCGGGTGTTAGGTGCCCCCTGGGTTGCTTGGATACGTCGTCCTTTGTCTCTGGTCCCATCAGGGAGCCTCAGTCAACGGTGCTTACGGACTTTGATAGCGGACTGGCATGTCATTTACGACGCATCTTCCGACGTAACGGAAACCACCGAACGTAATCGAACTGAGCCGAAGGCGTAAATGTACGTCGGCGAGTCAGTGAGATTTCCGACGTGCTTCGGTCAGCAGCTTTCGTTGTGTCGAGTGTATGTGCGCGTTTACCCGTTAAATATGAATGGTCAAGTGGAAGATATTTCGGTACGCAGTTTCTGTGTCGTCAAACGCATTAGAAAGTCGGTGAGTTTGGAAATGAAACTCAGAATTATTGAATTGGCCGGCAGTGGCGAATCAAATACAGAAATCGCCCGGAAGTTGGAACTCCCCCGTACTACTGTAGTGACCATTTTGAAAGACAAGGCCAGAATATTGGAAACGATTGAGTGTCAGGCGCCCATGCATACAAAATACATTCGAAGACAAGGTAAAGACAGTACTTTAAATTGTAACTATTGCGTTATGTCAATTTTAGTACAGATTTTCATATTGAGAACAGCACTGAAGTACACATCATCGACTCTTCGACTGTGTAGCGCTGAGGAACTTCGGTACAGCGTAATACGCTGAACTTTCACATAGTTCATGTTTTGTGTGTATTCTGTAACTTCATAATGAGAGAGAGCGTTTGTAGACCCCTCAGCAGGAAAATAACCATTTATCGTGACATAGCGTCGTTAGTAAAGTAGTTGCAAGTTACGACTGCGTTCCATTCTGCTATTGGCATAGTACATTTCAAGTGTTCCGTCGTGCTGTCTTGACTTCATAGATTTTAATGTTGTATTATTAGTGTAGTAGTCGAGGTAAGTTTGGATTTCAGCCTTTGGTGTACGACCTTTCGTCATCTTCCATTTTAACACCAATGTTTCGACCTTTCGTGAGAGATTTTAACGAATCGGGATAAGACCGCTTGTCTCGCGATTCGGCTTCCCCCTCCCCCGCTCATGGTTTTGCGTAGATCCCTCGCGTCATTCCAACGCTCGTTAAATGATGATGATTGATTTCGTGCTCTACAATTCTGCTGTACTGGCCATTCATCACGAATTTAGTATGAAGGTACAAGAGATTGTTGTTTAAATTGAAGTCAGCGTAATCTGCCTTATCCTAGACAACGCTCTGCCGCGTTTATAGATTCAAGTCGTGCGGCCCGCTTGGTGTCTGGTTGGCGAAAGACTGGTCGCGTTTTGAGGCGAATGGGTGGCATTGTGTGCCTAGCTCCCACTTGTCACTTTGTTATAGTCACGTACCGCGCAGTTCCTCAAACATCCATTCGTTGCGGAGCTATTCGCCCTCCGTTCAGTAGAAAGACGAAGTTTGGCTGCCTCGTGCTGCCCTTCACGGAGTACTAATAATATTGTTCTTGTGTTGTGATCGTAAACAGTTAAGGACGCCTAAGTGGCAGTGTACTTATCGAAACGGCAGGTCTCACGTATACTAAGGAATAGAGAACTGAGCACAGCGATGCATGGTGTTTAGTATTTCGCACGCTAGAAGAAACACATACACACACACAAAAAAGCCAGCCATGTAGTTGCATTCTGTCTAAAGAACGCGGTTCTGTGGAACAAGAGCTCTGGGCTGAAGTGGCTGTGTTTCGCGTATCATAAAGTGACATAGAACTGCTTCGCCAACACCATAAATAAATTATTTAATAAAAAATATTAGGCGTTCGCACAGCAAATGCAAGGCGATCCTTGCAAAGGTCTTAGTACCATATGCAAAACAAGACAGACGATGTACGTATAAACGTAACATTGAGGTGCGTTCATGGAACACTTCTTTTTTTTTTTTGCCGTGGAAAACGAATAAGTATTTCATATTCTCACTGTGTATCTGTAGCCGTAGTTATCCAGCATGCCGTGCGCAAATGCCTGTCGTGTGTGGGCTGTCTGGCTCAACCATATTTTTCCACATCTCACGAACGGCACGATTTTTGTAAGACGTTACTGTATATAAAATGCGTGTTTTGATTTTCACTACAACCTTTGAAAAATTTCTCATACAGGGTGCGGCAGAAAGAACTCCCCGATTTGGGAGGGGCATAACTTCGGGTGGAGAGCGCGTACAGTGGTGGGGAGCGCGTCGTCGAACAGCGGTGTACGTGCCGTTTTCAGTGTACACCATGGCATTGTCGGGAGAACATCGAGCCTTTATTGTTGTGGAGTTTATAAGAAATGGCGGGTCGCCGGTAGCAACACAGCGTGCATTTCGCATCCGCTTTGGGATTGGTCGACGGGAGACTGTTCCTGATAAGAAAACGATTTACCGTTGGGTATCAAACTTTAGACAAACAGGTTCTGCATTGAAACAGACATCTCCTGGCCGACCTCGGAACGCAACAGGACCGGAAAATGTGGCAGTTGTCAGGGCTTCGATTCAGAAATCCCCACGGCGTTCTGCACGGAGACACGCGGCTGCAGTTCGGTTGTCTGACAGAAGGGTGAGGAGAATTCTGCACCGAGATCTGCGAATGCTTCCCTACAAAATTGCGATTGCACAAAAACTGAAGGGAAGTGATTTTGAAAACCGTAGAAAGTTGTGTCGTGACCTTCTGAACGTTCGCGTCACAGATGTTGTGATTTTTTTTTTCTGGTGCACATTTCCACCTCTCTGGCACAGTAAACGAGCAAAATTTTCGATACTGGTCTGAACCCTCGGGAACTTCACCAACGAGCAGGTTATGACCCCAAAGTGACAGTGTGGTGTGCCGTTTTTAACTTTGGTGTGTTGGGTTCATACTTTTTTGAAGAGGACAATGTCACTGTGATGGTGAACAGCGATCGTTATTGTGCATTGTTACAGAATTTTTTCCAGCCTCGATTGGGCGAAATTTTCAATGATCAACATGATGCTGATAATGTGTGGTTTCAGCAAGATGGCGCAACAGCCCATAAATCTCGTCGTTCCCTTTCACTTCTCAGAGAAATCTTTCCTGGACATGTTATCTCCTTGCGTGGTGATATCGGGTGGCCGCCGCGTTCGCCAGATTTCACCCCCTGCGATTTTTTTTCTCTTGGGCCACCTCAAAGCAAAGGTTTACGAACAACGTCCCCTAACTTTGGAAGCTCTGAAGGAGGCGATACGACAGGAAGTTGCTGCCATTACACCTGAAATGATTCTCAAGGTCATGGACAGCTACCGAGGGAGGTTACATCAGTGTATGAATATTCAAGGCCGCCACTTGAGTGATGTTTTGTTCAAATCACGTTGATGTAAAACGGCATTCTGTGTACTTTACAGAAATAAAAAAAACATTTGCCGTATCTTTGGTTTCGAATTTATTAGCTTCCCAAACAGGGGAGTTCTTTCTGCCGCACCCTGTACTAAGAAGTGAGATATTATCATAAATGTACGTGGGAATTCATGTAAAGTGCCCGTTATTCTTTTCATATTGTAATGAAACTTGAATTTTCTCGACAGGTTTTAGAAAATTACTCAAATATAAAATTTTATGAAAGTCCTCTTAGTGGGAACCGAATTGTTCTAGGTGGACAGACACTACGAGTCTAATATTTGCCTTTCGCAGTCTTTGCAAACGCGCCTAAAACCCATTGTGAAAAAGCTCGATGACGCAAAATACATGTGCATATTTTTATGTTCCTTCAACCGCATACACCTTAAGATTGTACCTGTAGTTGTTCGGTATTTCCATTTTGAGAAACGTGTCCTGAAAAAAAATCGATATTTTTTATTCCTGTTGGAGAAAATTCTAGAAGTAATTATCTGCTTACAAGACACAAATTGTGGAGAAAGTGTGGCGATATTCCTTGAATGACATCACAAATGCTGATTTTGGGGATACAAAAGGAATGATAAACAGTGTGTTCGGGAGACTTAAAACAAACCAATTACAATGTATTCAGGCGTTTTTTGTGCTGCGCACATGATCAGTAATGCAGTGCGGAGGGCTGGACATTGCTGTCCGTCAGACGTCAAGTCACCACTCACATTACATACAAAAAAATTAATTTACCTTGATACACTGTACAACATTGTAAACAAGACAGACGATGTACGTATAACATAACATTGAGGCGCGTTGGCATAACAATTGCTACAGTGGAAACACAGCAGTGCATTCCGTGCGGGTTGAACTTCATGTCACTGTTAGCGTTGTAATCATTGAGTGTAGCTTAAAAATGCTTTTGTGGCGAATTTATGTCGCCGGTAGCAATAAAACGTGCGTAGGTCTTAATGTAAAGTGCCCTGTATTTTTGCTGGATTTGAATCAAATATGGATTTTCTCGACAGATATTCATAAAGGACACCAATCCGTTTAGCGGGCGCTGCGCTGCTACGTGCTGACAGACATACAGATATGACGAAGCTGATACGAGCTTCTCGCAATTAGCCGAACTCTCCATATAAATCCCGGTGCAAAAATCTTTTTTTAGAGCAATACAAAAGAAGAGCAATTCTCTGTGCAGAATGTAGAATTTTTTAATGTTAAAGAGGGTACAGTACATACACAGTAACCACTGGGCTTAAGTGGTTAATGTAGTCCAGAACTGAATAGGGTTAAACAGGACGCTGGTGCATTAAAGCTTAAAGTGTACAGAACCTAGTGCAATGTAGTTAGCAATTTTATTGCCGAAAAAAATAATACGAATGGAAGTATGTGATCTTTGTTGCACGTTTGCTAGTCATAGATGATATGGTGGCAAGTTTTAAGTTTGCATTCTGTGTAACGTTTCAAAATTTTTCTTTTCGAAGAGTTATGTACAAAACCTTTTCTCCAGCAGTCGTGCTTATGAGGGTTTCTTCTGTCCAGTGCCTAAGTTCATTGACGGACCTCACATCGCCATCAGCACCGGTGGTGTGGTGGTGGTGGGCATTTTTATCATCCGTAATTGCCTTTAAGTGGGCTGATTCCAGTCCGTTGATGCATCTCGCCTTGCACGTTCTCCCGTCGTTGCATCTCCAGTCCTGTCTCGTTCGGTCTTTATTAAACAAACAAGAGGTGGTACCAGCGACGTACTGTAGGGAGTGGACTGTTCTTCTGGGCAGACGTTACTTCTAGGAAGTTAGACTGCAGTTTCGGAAAGACATTTTTTCTAGGAAATTGAGTATTCTTTTGGGCAGGCTTTACTTCTAGAAAGTCGGACTGCCCTTTTGGAAAGATTTTTTTTCCTAGAAAATTGTCTATTCTTCTGGGGAGACAATTCTAGGGCATTGGTTCCCAAAGTGTGCTTCCTGGGGATCTGTGTATACATTTGTGTAATGGCTACACTGATGTCCACTTATTTTTTTTATTAAAGGAGTAACATTTTTTAAAAGTATTCGCGCAACGACTTTAATTGGCGATGTCTTCAGAGAAGAACCAACTTTTGGCAGAACGCTAAAGTATGGCAGAAGTAATGTCTTCCAAGAAAAAAACATTCCATTCACTACAATTCGGAAGAATGCAAGCAGTGCAATTAATTCCCTGATGATGGAGACAAAGCAGCTTCGTGAAACATCGGAATGGGTTACGAATTGATGCGTCTGGTTGCCAGAGAGGATCATATCACTTCTGGTTGCTGTGGAAACTTCCTTCAAGTCGTAAATAATCTTTTGTTTGCCTGCTTCACTGCCCTTTCAGTTTGTCACGTTATGTAGTGTCGTATCATACGAGTGATTGGTGAGTGATGAATTGCAAATGATATGGAAGGAAACAGTGTGTAATATACTTGTATTTTCTTGGAGAAACTCGAAACAAGCAAGCTAATGTTGATAGGCTGAAAACACACGCGATCGGTTGTTTAAATGGACTGCTCTGTCAGAGATACGAACCGAGACCTTAGAAACGGTTGACACCTATCGCGCACCGGTCCGCGAATTTCGTATGGCGCTCAATATTGCGTACGTGTATGTTTACGTACATTACGCATACAGGAAGAAAAATCATCCCCATTCATCACCGAATGCACTTACAATTGGACAAGGAGAAAGACGTATTCGTGGCGGCGATCAGGCGTGCGAAGGTACAAGTGAAGAACTGCTATTGAAATTAAAATGTTGGTAATTGAAGGCATAATGTGCTGTACAGGCCCGCAGTGACACAGTGTATGTACGGCGAAGTGCAGCCCAGTGTACGTAGCATAGCACACATACGCACCAAGAGCGCAGTAAAGATGGTTTGGGTGCTTGTATTGTGCGGAAGAAAAGCAGCAGTCAAATTTAAATCAGAACACCCCCCCCCCTCCCCGTCAAAGAGGCGGCCTCGTACACGAGAATAATGAAAAAACGCAATTTTAGCAACGCCGAATTAAAATATCGTTGTACATTTCCCCTGCGACTCGAAAGCAAGGTGGTCGACAGACAAGCAGCAAACTACTAGTCTGCTCTTTTCTCGTCTTTGACGAGACACGCACGAGATCTCGGATAATGCACTTTTACGAGATTAAGTATAAGAAATGTGCACAGCCAGAGAGGTCGGAGAAGATGGAAAATGAAATCCCATTTGAAAACCATAAGAATGTAATAATTTTGTTTCAGCTGTTGAAAGTTTTTACGAAGTACAGGAACAATGCAGACGGTAACACAGCGAACGCGCCAGAAGTGTACGCCCCGCAGAAATGTTTAAGCTTGTTAATTCGAATTAGTAACATATACATGGTGTTGGAATGGGGGAGAGGGGTCTGCTGTTTAGACATTCGAGAGATAAGGTCGACAGGGAACAGTCGGGAATAAAGAGGTGACGTAGTGGTTGTCAGCCGCTCTGTCAAGAGGCTCTAAATAGAGGAATGGTTATGCAAAATCAGATATACATACACACGAAGTTCAGAACGGGGGCGGAAGTTCGACGATGAAGTCTTCACTGAGCAGAGTGGTACAATTATGTATAAAATTTTGAAAAACCCCCGCTTTTTAAGTTGATATTTGGCATCAGAACTTTTACCAGGTTTTGCTTGCGATAGTTGAGGCGCGTTCGCAGAATTGCGAAAAAGACTGTTAGCTTTGTCATGTCTGTCTGCCCCTCGTCATGGAACAACTCACCTCCCGCTGGACGGATGTTCATGAAATTTTATGTTCAGTAACATTTGTTCGAAAATCGTGCCGTTTGTGAGTTCATGTGGCAAAATACCCTGAGCCGGACAGGCCATAATGAAAATATGGTGCATGTGCATTGCCTGCTGGATACCTAACGCTACAAATACACTCTTAGAATATGTAATAGTTATTGCTTTTTCCACAGTAAGAATAGTTGCATGAACTCCCCTCAGTGATACGGTATACATACACTGTCTGTCGTGTTAAACAATAAGGTTACTGTATTGTATTGTTTGACTGTTCACCTTGCACTTGTGGACACCAACGCAATGCGCAGTATGTTACAGAAAACAGCTTGAAGTTAATATTGGACTCCGTTGTTGTTAAATGAATTGGATTATTTATTGCCGGTTTACTCTTATTATAAGTTTTAGTCATGTATTCTAATTATAGGTTGCACGCGAGAAAAATATGTAACCACTTTCGTCTGCTGTTTGGTGCAAGTTCACAGGAACAGTGTAGAAACCTCATTTGTGTTTTCCGCTGCGTTTCACTTTCCTACGTCACTTGTCACTGAACCCATTCAGTTCCTGAATCGACCCTGAGATTAATCCAAAGTGCACTGGGAAACACTCGCCATCCTGCTCTCAAGATTGGCGCAGCACGTGGGTCCCGCGCGATTCGTGTGAACACTTGGTGTACAATTGACGGCAGCTGTACGGTGTTCAGCTGAGAATATTGTGCGTTTCTTTTGATGTAGTACAGTTAATTAATGCACTTGCAATATGCAAAACGTATGACATATTGCAGCTATTAATTTTACAGTAGAACTCCACTCGTCCTGACGAATTGGTTATCCGTAACGCAATTATCTGGATCGGCTTAGCCCTGCGGGTAAATTTTTCGAGAATTCCACACAACTAACTTGCCTTGAAATTGCCGGTTATCGGATCAAGTACGGTAAATAAGGCGTAGTCGACGGTGCGTACTGTAAATAGTAACAACCGATCTTCAAACTGCCAGTGTAGCCTATTTTCAAAGAAAAATCGAATTATCTGGATGGCTCGCGCCCCAATTAATCCGGATAAGTGGATTTCTACTGTAATTTAATATTTTTGCCAGCCGTCTGAAAACGTAGTGTGTGATTATCGAACAGAATTGCTACTTGTTTTTATGGGTGTGGAACGTATTTGAAGGCCTAAGCGTTGATAGTATTAATATCAAAATGTATCTTGGAAAATCCTGGATGGGAAAACGTGGGTTGGATTCATCTGCCTTAGGATTTGGACCTATGATGGTGGGCTCTTGCGCAGACGATAATGCGGGTTTCGTAACATGCGGGGAATTTTTTGACTGGCTTAGCAACATGTACCTTCTCAAAAATTACCTACGTTTAGTTACCGTGGTGAACGAAGAGCATGGGGGACGGAGGCTGCATATGGGGCCACGTGATTTGTACCCTGTCAGACGTGATGAAATCGAGGAGGATTACCGGCACGGTGCATGCATTGAAGGGATGTTCCTTTTCACGTTATAACCCACCACTCGTGGCAGCTGTGCGTGGAGGGATTTGATGTAACAGAGGGAGACTAGTTTGACGTCTAACCTTGTAAGGCAGAAGGGAAACACGCATGACAGGAGACTAGTCTAACTGCCCACGTAAGACCTTTTCGTTGTGGGTTTATAAAACGAAATATCACATTGGAGTGATGCGAAATACACAGTTCATTTACGAAAATTCTTCCACGTATCATAGATCTGTTGTGACGACGTCCATCATGTCTCTTTCACACATGTCGACTTTAGGCGCGCATGTGATTCAGTTACTGTTACCGATATTTCGGATTGTGTCGTCAGGGATGTGACGTTTGTAGTCAACACACCCATGTTTCATAGGAACCTGATGCCTCCGTCATTAAAATACGTGACGAAGGCTCCAGCTTCCTTTGAAACGTGAAATGCCGAAACAGTTTTTATTAAATTTTATATTCGAGAATTAACACATAAAAAAGGTCGAGCCACCCAACTTTTCATTTAGATCGGACAGTGTTGTAACGAACAGAGCTACGGCTGAGTGGCGAGGCGACCACCCGGGACAGGAGAGTGCAAGAGGCGACAGTATGAATATTTTAAATGTAAAAAAATTGATATTTTGCGCTCTTTAAATCGTTGAGCCAAATAAAACGGGGAAATTTTTTTTTAAGTTCTTAATTTCTTGTAAGGACTGTCACTGTCATTACTTGCTCCGGGCATCCAAAAACGTAGCTTCCCCACTATTAACTACCAAACGTGAAGACCTACATGATCCAGGAACGTAGCTCGCAAAATACTCTTTGTTTATCGCAACGGAAATTGTTTCGAACAGACGGAGTGGATAAAAATGTTAACATTTGGCTCCCATTAGATTTTCGCAGAAAGTATTTGTTATTGAGGTAGTCTGACATAAGGACGCCTTGTGTCTTTCCGAGTTGTGGTATTATTGTCTTACCTTCTCACGGTTACCACGTGTACAATTTTTTTTTAACACGCACAGAAGAACGAACTAACTTACGTAATTAACGCATGCTCCGTCTCGAGGGAATATTTAACGTGCAGGCTGCTTCAGCCTGCACGTAAAGTTCTAGATCTGGCCTCTGGTATAGTAAGACATAGGTTCATTTACAATTTCTCTATTTTTAACACACGAAATTTGGTAAATGGCAGTCTGTTATCTCACCGCAGTGCTCTAACTTCGAAACGCACAGCACTCGGCTCTGCATCTGACTTTTCTAGAACAGGGAACGCTAACATCTCGTCTGCAACAAACTTCAAACTTTCTCACACGTGGAATGAACTACCTGCATTACACCCGAACAATATGGTATAAGTCTGTTGCAAGACAATACCGTTGTTAGCGCTCAGTTATGGGTGGGCTGAACCAGTTTTTACACAACAGAACAGAAGTCAAATGCAGTACATGTTCTGTGTCCATCGCCTCGTGAATTCTGCGGAAGGGTTCGCACAATAAAAAAACACAGCTGGACGTACTTTCATCGCTCCAGAAAACGTGTTAAATCCCTGCTTTGAAAAAATGCTAAGCAAACAAATGCCCAAGCTCGACTAACTTCCACGGTTTATGTTAAAATTTGGAGTACCCGTAAATTTACATTGGCCAGCAAAGGTATATCTTGCATCACCCAATCCAGCCGTAACAGTAGTCTACAGTATACCGAACAACCAAGAATGTTCTTTGGAAACAACCTACTGCTACGCGTCAAACGAAATGTCGTATTCAGACTGAATTGAAACTTAGTTTGTTTTATTTTAATGTTGTGCTCTGAAATATCTTGAATAATATGTGTATTTAATTTTATTTTAATGAGTATTGTCAGTGGTAATTTACTCTGTAATATTGACATTTTTGTTGCTGTAGTTTTGAAAGTTCCTATTCCCGTTGGGGTTATATTTCTTTTGTTTCCTTCCGCCCGCTTAGAGGTCATGGTATCACCCCTCTTCCAAATATTGCAGGCCCGTTGCAAAACGTTTTACTGCAGGTTCATAACTTTGCCATCCCACTTGATTTTGACACGAGTTCGGATTCTTCGCGTGAGGTCGTCGCCACAGAAGTGTCCCAATTTTAAAAATTCAATCCTTTTCCTTTCAAGAAGCCGTGTAAAATGGCGCGCAGCTCAATAGTTCGGGTGGCGCTGTGCGCAGTGTGACCCGGGGCAGGGAATCGCCCGGCATTTTGGTGCAGAACTCGCGGCTTGCAGCGTGTAATGCACAAATATGTTCTTGGCGAGCTGTTCCTGCATACAAACATGCAGAAAGCTGAGGTGGCGTGCGTAAAGGACTACAGCCATGCAGGTTCTGGAGATGTCGAAAGAGGTACAATGCGCAGTGTGCGCAGAACTCGTTTGCGCAGAGTACGGAGAACTCGTTTGCGCACACGCTTCGTAGTCTAGCAGTTTCAAAATGGAGTTCAAAATAATCGCGACGAGTCGTGGCTTCCCCTGCATCGTACTTGGATCGTACAAGTATCGGAAGATCCGTGAGACCGCGAGTGGGGAAATTGTGTGGCGGTGTACCAAGAAGTCGTGCCTTGGTCAGGTACGCACGAATTTGGAGCAGTCTAAGATCCTGAATGTGAAGGACCACCACGACCACGTAGGACTAGACCCGTTCAAGCTGCACAGGATAAAGCACCAGCAGTCAGGTAGGACCGCGCCCCCCCCCCCTTCGACCCCCCCAAGTACCCAATACCCATCGCGGCAGTCGCTCGCCGCGCTCCGTACTGTAGAGTCGTGTGCGTCATGGTGTCTGATGTGTGGAGGTTCTGCACCAAGCTCTCTGAGACGCATGTAAGATGCAACCATTGTGGGCGCGTCATGTCCTACCACGGGACAACAAATTTACGAGTGCATATCGGCCGCCATTTTGGGTTGAAACCTCAGCGAAATCGATTTGGGCGAATCTTCAAAGGCTACATCAAACGTAAAAGTTGCAGCTTGTTGTATTGCATGATGTTTCTTTTCTACGTTTTGAGTATTTGAGCTTTTTAATGTGGTCTTTTGTTCTTTAATCTCGATTCTATTTTAGAGTACCCGTCACCGGAATCGATTTGCGACGTCATACATGCCCCGCCCCGGAGAGAGGGAGATGGCGGTGTTGCCATACCGCTCCTCGCGCTGTCAGATGCAGCCCTCGGGTGTTACATGTTTGGTGGTAGTGTTTGGATGGGTTAGGTATTAGTGCCGTAGTTTCCACATTGATTTACGTGCAGTGTGTCAGGTTACAGCGGTTCAGCAGCTACATGTATGAATATATCGATGTTGTGTAGACTTAAGCCACTGGCAGCGTCGATAAACGAACCACACATAAATGCAGTAGTAGTTCGCGCTGTTGCTATGCGTCAGTGTGCGTTTAAGAGCGTCCAATGGCGTGCTAATCGTATCAGTTTTTGTAAAAGTCAGCGTTCAAAGGTTACCGGTAGCCAAGACGTCCACGTGCGATGTTGCGTTGACCCTCAGGGGCCCTTTACATTGTGATGTACCAGTGTTTACGGTATCGACGGTGCCAATAATAATGTAGAATTATTGTTGGTGTTGAAAAGTAGTTTCTTTCTTGAAATACTAACGGTATTGTCAGCAGTGATGCCAGTCACAATAAACAGCATTCTGGCAAGATGTCAGCAATGGAAGTACACGCTGAGAACATACAATATATTTAACGTGTAAAGTTGATATTGATCTCGGTGTATGGATGACAGTATTGCCGGTAAGCACCATGTAAAGGACCCTGAGCGTAAATGTTCCAAAAATAAAAAACGCTCACAAGGGAACAAATATGGAAAAAGTCCTTGTGTAGTGCTATACAGTGACGGTCTCCATTATATACGGTATCGAATATTGACAACTCACGACACCTAACGCATTGTTTTCTTTTCCCGCCCCCCCCCCCCCCCCAGAATGCAGGCATGGGTTTTTGAAGCATTAAATTTTGCTGGTTGGTAGACCAGAATTCTACACTCTTGTTATAAGAGGCGTTTTTGAGAGTGAACGTGCTCATATATCTAATATCTTTATTTGTGCCTTCATTTTCCCATTTTGTGTAATTGTAGAATATTGTGTCTCTGTTGACAACGTATTTACAGAAACATAAGCACAGATGTCAGCTACAACGAACAGTTTTTATCAATGAAATCAAGTTGCCGCAATGAACGCGGAAAAATACTATCGGCCGACGTAGCACGCGCGTACACTTGGCGTGTCGGGCCTTCACGCTTTGATTAGAGCGTCGGTCGTTATCGTTTGTAAGGTTCAGTTATCGGTTCAGTTCAGTTATCTGTTTATATGCGCCTTCAGCAGTGAAAATATATATATTTTTTTTTTGTGATTCTGCTGTATAATATTAGCCATGAGCCTGCATAATAGAGTGAGAAAACTAATTAACTTAGACATTAAGAAAGAAATAATTTCCAAGCGAGAGAGTGGGAAAAGTGTAGGAGATCTAAGTGCTGAATTTGGTATGGCTAAATCAACGATCAGTACAATACTAAAAAACAAGGAAGAAATAAAAAGTGCGCAGGTCACAAAGGGAATCTCAAGGTTAAGTAGTTCACGTTGTAATGTTACGGAACAGATGGAAACTCTTCTATTAGTGTGGATTAATGAAAAACAAATGGCAGGTGATAGTGTCAGTGAAGCGATTATTTGTGAAAAGGCCAAACAATTGTTTGAGGAACTTGGTGCTAAGGCTCTTAGTACAAGTACTGGTCCTGTGAAGGAGTTTTTTGGCACCAAGGGGTGGTTTACCGGATTTAGGAAAAGGACTGGATTACACAGTGTTGTTAGGCATGGTGAGGCATTAGATTGTTTATGCTTTTTATTAGGGTAAGTTTGTTGATAGTTTTCACCAAGGAAAGTTTGTTTATGCTTTTCAAATTTACATGTGCAATATATAAAAGTTAAATAAATTAATTGTATGTTATTTTTACACTTGTGTTTTTTATTTTGTGTATTTTTTTCCTGTTTAAATGTTTGTGTTGGATGGTAACTGTGCTGTAGGTTGTGGGCATGGAACAGATTACCACTAAATTTCAGTGTATGCTAGAACGAACAGATGCTATAACGAATGAGGTTTTAGAACCAATTATGTCCATTCTAGCATACCCCACTGTATAAATTAACACAGGCTTCTGAGTTTTCGTATGTATATGTCAGGCACTGATGCACGGCCACATTTTATTGGAGATACAGAAAAAGATGTGGGGTGTGTTAAGGTGAGGTTTTAAATCGTCATTACTGAAGAACTCAATCTGCATTGGCAACTGTTATTTCACATACTTGTTACTGTTACTATGCTGCCAGCTCACTTGGGTTACAGTTCCCATTACACCAGATGCCAAAAATAGCAAAACATTATATATGCTTGAAAATTTGCTGTGTGTGGTGAGGAAACAAGGAGGAAGTAAATTCAACACCTCTTTATGCAGGTAGCAGTTTTACCTCGAGTGTATTCACTTCATTGAAACTGCTAATTGGGTAGAGGGGTCTGAGGTTGCCCACATTGCTAATGGAGTGCCTATGATGTTATTTGAAGTTCATCGTACAGAGAATGTAAACAAATATCTTTTATATTAAAGGCTACTAATGACTATACCAAGGGATAGTGTTTTTGTTACCTGCTGATTACGTGGTGAAAAAATGTTCATATTTGTGTTGAAACAGTACTATGAAACCAGTCGAGTTTTGTGTGAAAAAATTGTGAATATTTTGTATGAAAAGCTTCAGATGTAGCAAGTATTTGAGGTTTCTTTTAGTTGGAAGATGAGTCGTATTAAATTTATTCTTTAATCTTAGTGTGTTGCATTCCATTGTTTTCTAATTTGAAATGAGTGTACATTTTTTTCCTCAACATAGTTCTGTCAGTTAAGTCAGAAATTATCTTTGTTTCATATTAGAAAGCACAGAAGAATGCACACCGTGACATTAAGATTATACCTGCCAGTTATGCTAATGGCATCAACCAGTATAAAAATACAGAGAGGAAGCAGCTTCAGTCGACTGAACCAAAGAAAACGTTAACCTTGGCTTCGTATTAAATTTTATTAATTATGTGTTTTAGTCTGTGCTCCTAAAATTGTACAGTAAGCATCAACTTTGAATGCTTTAATATCTACACGCTTTTTTCTACCTTGTTTGGATATGCAGCACTCTCGATTATTTTATGACATACAAACTGAATGGAAAGTTTACAGTTTTGAAGCATATAGCTTTTGATAACTTTGACATATTTATCTTGTATTATAAGATTTCATCTTATCACAACATATGTTGCTCAAATAATGGTCATCTAGGTTTTTACACCCTCCTGGGTTCCTTTTAAAATTTCTTGTAGCCAGCAAATAGTTGGTTAAAACAGTATTGAAGGACTCTCTTTTCTGTAATGCAATCCTCATCTTAGATTGTATATCGTGGCCACTACTATTTGCAGTCATGTGGACTGGCTACGTTGATGTGAAAGGGATGGTTCAGTGCATCACACAACTGTGCTATGTTCTCGTGGATGTAAATACTCAAGTATCCATCTTTTATTCAAGTACCCAGTTCTGGGACATCCTTTTTAATGCAAAAGTTGGCAGCATTGTGATCTCATCGTCAAAATTATTTTCCTTGAAAGATGAATGTGGCCAAAATGTTGAAATTATCAAGGCAGCAGGGATTCAATATATAAACAGAGAAGGCCCAGAAAGTGGTCTGATTGCTAGTACTACATTGTTAAATATATATGAATACACTAATAGAAGTCAGTATGGTGACTGATTGGGAGCAGGACACCAAGGATCTGATTCATGCCCATTGGTAGGATTTCTCTTTAGGTGTCCAGACAATACATTTTTTAGTGTGGTAGTTAACCCTCCTTTCATATACATGAGGTTCCTACATAAAAAAAAACAGCTGCCTTGGCCACTGAAGGTTTGGTGTCCTGCAGTTCTCACCAAAAGCTGCAATAGTGAAGCAGCCACAGATTTGAAGCATCCTTTCTTGTTAGCTAGTTTTGTTGATTATATGTTGGTTTTATGTATCTGTGTGGCCATGTTGTGTCTGCTTCCTACTGAGGCATGTTTCAGTTTGGCCACTATCACTCATGTTTTGGTATGTTTGACATCTACTGCGCTTGCAGTTACTTTTTTATTTGTTCTGTACCGAATGTAATAGCAAGTGTGTTTCATTGCACATAGTCATAAACTGGATGAGGCATGGTAAAGTTACACTTTTGCATATGGAAAGGGATAATACCGAAGTGTGCTAGTGGTTTTTTTTTTTGGGGGGGGGGGGGGGGGCCAGTCCAACCTTGAAAATTTTGGGGGTTATTGTGGTTTGGAACGATGGAAAATGGGGGGGGGGTTTTGAAATGGTTTTTGAAA
>Ga0123354_10004171_pt1 | contig 20375 bp, 14 predicted proteins | sample TergutLab28metaG_2_FD_97872 | JGI IMG/M metagenome (GOLD analysis project Ga0123354, IMG submission 97872) | Labiotermes labralis P4 segment gut microbial communities from Petit-Saut dam, French Guiana - Lab288 P4 | ecosystem: Host-associated > Arthropoda: Insects > Digestive system > Gut ...
CAGTCAGTCACATACCGTATAGTTACTGTGGATACCTTATAGCCTACCGGTCAGTCACATACCGTATAGTTACTGTGGATACCTTATAGCCTACCGGTCAGTCACATACCGTATAGTTACTGTGGATACCTTATAGCCTACCGGTCAGTCACATACCGTATAGTTCTGTGGATACCTTATAGCCTACCGGTCAGTCACATACCATATAGTTACCGTGGGTACCTTATAGCCTACCAGTCAGTCACATACCGTATAGTTACCGTGGGTACCTTATAGCCTACCAGTCAGTCACATACCGTATAGTTACCGTGTGTACCTTATAGCCTACCAGTCAGTCACATACCGTATAGTTACCGTGGATACCTAATAGCCTACCAGTCAGTCACATACCGTATGGTTACTGTGGATACCTTATAGCCTACCAGTCAGTCACATACCGTATGGTTACCGTGGATAACTTATAGCCTACCAGTCAGTCACATACCGTATAGTTACCGTGGATACCTTATAGCCTACCAGTCAGTCACATACCGTATAGTTACCGCGGATACCTTATAGCCTACCAGTCAGTCACATACCGTATAGTTACTGTGGATACCTTATAGCCTACCAGTCAGTCACATACCGTATAGTTACGGTGGGTACCTTATAGCCTACCAGTCAGTCACATACCGTATAGTTACCGTGGATACCTAATAGCCTACCAGTCAGTCACATACCGTATGGTTACTGTGGATACCTAATAGCCTACCAGTCAGTCACATACCGTATGGTTACTGTGGATACCTTATAGCCTACCAGTCAGTCACATACCGTATTGTTACCGTGGATACCTTATAGCCTACCAGTCAGTCACATACCGTATAGTTACCGTGGATACCTTATAGCCTACCAGTCAGTCACATACCGTATAGTTACCGTGGATACCTTATAGCCTACCAGTCAGTCACATACCATATATTTACCGTGGGTACCTTATAGCCTACCAGTCAGTCACATACCGTATAGTTACCGTAGATACCTTATAGCCTACCAGTCAGTCACATACCGTATGGTTACTGTGGATACCTTATAGCCTACCAGTCAGTCACATACCGTATAGTTACCGTGGATACCTTATAGCCTACCAGTCAGTCACATACCTTATAGTTACCGTGGATACCTTATAGCCTACCAGTCAGTCACATACCGTATAGTTACCGTGGATACCCGCAAAATTTTTCGGCTTAAATTTCAATTGGATTTATGATTGTCTACACGGTTACATACCGATGAAACGAAACACCTGTTACCGGATATCTGATTATGTGTGACTGTTCAGTACTTCCCAGTGACGTTGTTTCCTTAAGGAAAGTAAATATTAGTTTCCCGAGGATTTACGCTGGACTGATTCATTCATCTTACCAGGATTGTTTTGTGTGACAGGATACGAATATAACGAACGATATTAATGACTTCCATGGGGTCACGGACTCGTAGCAAAATGGTAGCCGTAACAAATATTGCTGCTAATGAGTTATGCAATTCATTCTAAACATCTTGGCCCCACCACATACAAATATCCTAAATATTATTTTGTAACTGCTTGTAGTTACTCGTAATCTTTTCAACCACAATATCTACTCGGGCTGTGTAACTTGAGGTGGTCGGACGGTAGACAGTAGTGAACTGGTGAGGATGTGGAAGGGAGGCATTACAGCCTAAGTTAAAGTACTATCCAAAAATATTTGTAGATGGACTCAAGAAATTGCCATACGTCAGGCAGGGCAACCTTTTGTCCCTACTGAGGTTTGAACCAATATCTTCCCGAATGCAGTCGTTACGGTGTGACGGAAGCTCGTCGGTGACTTCCCGTGGTTATTGGAGTGACGTTATGTGGATCCTTTCTACGGCCGCATCTCACATTTTACTAGTGTAATGTAAATACTGCCGATCCCAGTGCCTGCGCGGTCTGAGGCGTGGTTCTGTGGCCGCTAGCTTACTGGGATTGCGAGTTCGAATCCAGCCGGGAGCAAGGATTCTGTCTCTTGTGTGTGTTGTCTGTTGTCAGGTAGGGGTCTCTGCAACGGGCCGATCCCTTGTCCAGAAGAATCCTGCCGAGTGTGGTGTGTCCAATAGGTATGGTCGCGAATCCTCGTAAGGGGAGACTATGACTCGGAATCGGGTCCAAGCGCCACAAAAAAAAATGTGAATATTAGTTGAGCCAAGTGCTCATAACATTACAGTGATATATATATATATATATATATATATATATATATATATATGGGATGGGCCGGGGTAGCCTAGTCGGTATACCGACTCGCTACGGGCCGGACGATCCGGGGGTCGAATTCCGGTTGGAAAGATATTTTCGGAACTCGCCCAGACACGCCCCGGAGCCCAACCAACCTTCTGTACGATGGGTACAGGATCATTCCCGGGGGTAAAGTGGCCTGGGCATGGCGCTAATCACCCACCCCATCTAGCGCGGAGGTTAAGAAAGAGTAGAGCTGTACCTGTCCCCACCCCCTTGAGACTTCGCGGCCCGTTCTGAGGTGAAATTCGCCTTTACTATGAAACGTATTTGCGACATGTGTTGAGCACATAAATACATCTAAAATTACTGTTTTCAATCTGTAGGAACATTTAGTGCGCATGCGGTAGGATATCGTTAATGCGAGGTGAACGGGACCGAGTTGCCTGGAATTGCTGGGAAGATCGGGTTGCACGACTGCAACAGTTTAGAACACGTTGACACCCATATTGCGTTTACACGTGCTGTGTGTGTGTGTGTGTGTGTGTGTGTGTGTGTGTGTGTGTGTGTGGCCTACCATCGTATTGAACAATCAGATTATACAGCAGTGCTGCAGTAGAATTATAACAAGATATACAATATTAATTTGCACTAAAGAAATTAAAATCTTCCTTCTCACTAAAGAAGCAAAAAAAAATTCTTTAAGACTAATTTGCCGCTGAAATTGCCATCGCTTATCCGCTGCAAATCACGTCATTTTCTACGAGCAGAACATCAGTCAGTTTGCCATTTTTGCTGCTTCGTGTGCCGTAGATGTGCACTTCAACTGAATTCTTTACCGAACATATAAACGACCTTAACTTTACACCCAGCATATAAATGACCTTGACTACAGCGCACCGACTCTGACGTAACGGAATCTCGAACAGCTGGGACTCGAAGAATCGAGATAGCATTGTACGTAACGGTATGTTGTAGTCGTATTTGATATGCCTGTTACCTAAATTTACATGACTGCTAAGCGTATAACAGCCGACATATCCAGTCACAATCACAGTTAGTCTGTCTTATCACGTAACATAATTTCAGAATTCCGTACAAGAAGGAAACAGTAAGAAGTTTGTATTAATTTAGATGAAGTTCGCGCTGCACTGGTTTATATCGGTTATTATACTTCGTCGTTCTACAGAGCGGTTCTTCTTGCAGTTTGTAATCTCGTTTTATTCATAGCAGGTCTGCAAGTTCCCTGAAGTTACATGAAGAAGTAAATTTGTATAGAGGGAAGTGAAGACTTGCGACTGACCTCGTTCTTACAGCGAAGGAGGAAGGCAGAAAACGTGATGAAGATGGCGATGACGGGGAAGTATAGTGAAAGGCGTGAGACGAGAAACTGAATATGAAATGAATGGACGATGTGAGTGAGAAAGAAAAATATCAATGAGGTGATGAAAGAACGAGAGACATGCTGAATGGAGAGAGAAAGGGAATGCTGCGAAGGAGAGGGGTTTATGAATGGGGAAAGAGAACTAATTCGCTATGAATGGAGCCAACTGACAAGCCCCACCTGGCCAGGTGTATAGTATTTACATAGCCAGCTCCTACCATGGTCGCCAGTGGCCTCAAGCTCAAAGCCGACTCTCCATACTGCAGTTACGCAAAAATGTACTCTGTAAATATGAAAGGTTGTCTCCTGCGCACCTAACGTCCGGTTTTAAATTGTTTTGTCGCGTAGGAAAATCACTGGTTACTCAAACGCACGTTAGGATTGCAAAATACATTAGTGCAAATTGAATGTTAGTTCACTGTTGTTTCCTGTCAGAATGCGTTTCTGCATTGCTGTGCGGTATTACGAACCGCACTAAAACTGAGAATTATTGTTTTGTGGGTTGTAACTGTGGTGTAGGTATAATGTTTCGAAGCAATCTGCTGCCTCCATCATCAGGGCAGATGACTCTGCCCTGATGATGGAGGCAGCATATTCGTCTGCAACGCCTTTGCGCCCGTACCAGACTACACATAACATACCACAAGACAGGAACTGTGTTGTTCACCCCCGTGAGAAAACGTAATTTCAGTTACCTGAGTTGTGACTCTTACCGTGTCGCAGTCTCACACATAATAAAGCAGTCCTTATGTTTCGGCGCCTAACGCCATCTTCCAGACGATTCTTCCTTTCCACTGTGACTGTCTGAATCAGAATAGCTACAAAACAGTCAGCATGTAGGCCTATGTATTTGTGATCGCCTGAACTGGGGCTGGGATTGTGGCTTCCAATCGCACTTGTACGGTTCGTGTTTACTGTGACATGTAAAGGTGAAGGTCGCCCCATAACATACCAGGGGTGACACAGGCGGCAGGAGAGGTTCAGCTCTACTCATGCGTAACCGCATCGCTACGTGAGGGTCGCTGGTCAACGCCACGCCCCGGCCGCTTTGCCTCTGGGAAAGAGCCCCGGTATGCATTGTACTGGAGGCTGGGTGGATCCCACGGCTGGTCTGGACGGGTGCCGAGAACACAAAATCTCTTACTACCCCTTCGGCTGGTTTCGAACCGCGGGTAGTCGATATACCGACTACGCTATCCCGGCCGCCAATGATCACTTTCAGACTTGTAAATTGGGATGCCTGTAGTCGTCGCTGAAGAATATGAACAGCGTTCAGTTTCATGAACCTGAACGAAGCCAAGCATTCAGCGCGTGGAATGATAACAGATTATGACGTACGAAAATGAAAAGAGAAATAGGCATTTTTGTGTACAGAATCGGAAGTATCATGTAAACTGTAACGAACATCACAGGACGCACTTTCTTTATGATAAATATGACGATAGAATGGATGTCTGGTTCTGGGGAGGGTTGTGTGTTATGTATAGGTCCATGCGATGGGCCGATCGCTCGTCCAGAGGAGTTCTACCGTGTGTGTATGTATGTGTGTGTGTGTGTGTGTGTGTGTGTGTGGTGTATGTATGTGTGGTGTGTGTGTGAGTGTGTGTGTGTGTGTGTGAGTGAGTGTGTGTGTGTGGTGTGTGTGTGTGGTATGCGAGTGTGTGTGTGTGTGTGTGTGTGAGTGTGTATGTGGTGTGTGTGTGTGTGTGTCATTGAGTGTGATCAGTGTAACAATAACCCTGTGCACAGACAATGAGCACGTAGAATACGTAGAAGAAGCTGCATTAAGAGAGCAATAAATAAATAAATAAACGTCATATAATATAAAAATACCTTCTAAAGAGAAACTAAACAGGTAGGTAAGTTTTACATTTTTTTGTGTTGTCAGATAACTGTTATTAAGGAGAAGTGGTTGTAGTGTAAATTGTACGTAAGAATATTATGTTACTGAACGTACAAGATCTTATTGCAACGCACTCGGACGACAAATTACGTAATGCCGTCACATGACAGGACAATACAGATTGCAATGCACTTAATCTAAATGTCGATATCAACAGTTGAATGTCACCTGAATGCAGGAGAACGCGTGATTAGACTCTTGATATATTACTTGCTGATGATAAGTATGAAGGCACAGCACTTTATTTTGACACGAAAGGTGACACGTTGTAAGATTCCGTTAACGATGGACAGACATATCTTGAGAATATTCTGGTTGGTTAATACACTGTATGCGTGAGTCGACTTGTTGGCGCGGACATGATTCGTTGAAGGAACGTGAGACCACTTGGGAAAATAAGTTTAGACGCGAGGATAATGTTAAAATTGGGCTTAAATGCAGCATGAGAATATGGACTGGATTCATGTGGCTCTGGATAGTCAAATGGCATGTTCCTGGGGAAAAGACAATTGGTTCTTATAAAAGGCAGGAAATAGCTGCAATAACTCAACAATTCTTTGGACTCCGTTATGTATAATTGGGCCGATCACAGGAACTAGCGTGCCTACAGTTTAGGGCACCTCGAACACCGGTTGGGAATTGAGAAACCGCCTGGATGAATCTGTGCGTTCTGTTGTGTTGGGAGAGACACTGCGATGCTCGAAGATCGGTCAGAGAATAAGTTCACATGGCGTATGATTTCGTGACTGTGGAACCTACACTGGTTGCGATTTTGTCGCGGGAATTAGTCGCCGAGCGATTATCGTCTGATTTCAACGCGGTAGCAAAATCTTGACGACCACGAATTTAACAGGACAGGCAATGTGCGTATAACGTAACTTTGAGGTGTGTTCGCGCAACCATTGCTGCAGTGGAAGAGCAATAGCTATTACATATTCTGAGTGTGTGTTTGTAGCCTTAGTTATGCAGCATGCAGTGCGCATGCACCATATTGCCATCTGTGGCTTGTCCGGCTCTACACTATTTTCCTACATTATCTCATAAATGGCACGATTTAAAAAAAATGTTATTGAACGCAGAATTTGTTTTGATTTTATCTACAACTTTTGTCTTAAACACTTTTCCTTTCTAAGAAGGACTGAGCGAGATGTGATCAGACATGTGTGTTTGTCTGCATGTAAAGTGTCCGTTATTCTTGTCAGATTTCAGTACAACTTTAATATTCTCGACAGACTGTCTAAAAGTACTCAAGCGTCACCTTTTATGAAAGTCCATCCCGTGGGAGTCGAGTTCTTCCATGCGGTCAGACGGACATGACTAAGCTGATAGTCGCTTTTCGCAGTTTTACGAATACACCTAAAGACGACTGGGAGGTGGAAACAGTTGTGACCCGGTGGCTGATAATAACAGGACACGGACTGATATCAAGAGGGAGTAGAAAAACTGCTCCCACGGTACGATAAATGCCTCATCTCTGATGGAGACGCTTTGGTAAAGTAGTGGGACTGCCGTACCGTGAAATCTGAGCTGTTCGTAAATACAGAAAAACAAGAAACTCAAAATACGATTATGTGTTTTATAAACTAATTTTATGACCGATCTCAACACCTCTCTCCCGTCCAAATAAGCCTACAGATTTTCTGAAGGACGTACTATTTCGGAATGGAGTCTATATCGGAATAGTACAGAGCGCTGAATAACTCTTTAACGTCAATATATAATCCAATGTCTATGCTCTGTGATAACAGAGTGCGTATGTTGAATCGTTTATTGATGTAGAACGTGCACAGTAGGAATAACATAACACTCTTTAAAGAACTGACTCCATGGAGCAAAATCCTTTGTGAGAAGCTAACGGTTCCTCAGCGTCAAGAAATTCCGCGCGTTTTACTGAACCCAAGGCTTATCGCCGCTTCCACAACAACCCACCACCTTTCCCTACCTTGAGCCAGAGCAATCCAGTCCACACCCGCAGCGGATTTCTTGAAGATGCATTTTAATTTACGAATTTACATTGGAGTGCAGGTCGTAAATGTCTTATTACTCCATCTTCTCCAGTCCCGATGATACCCCTCCCTCGTTGGCATCCTGTTCCTCAGAATCCTGTTCCCAGACACCCTCAGCACAATGTGCTGTCAGTGCAGTGCAGTGCACCCACTGAAATTCTGGATGCGCCGTCTAGGAATTTGCAGAATGTTAAAGTCGGACATTTTGATCAGCCCGCAGTAAAACCTGCGGTACCCTACCACATCCACGTGTTGCCTCGAGCCGCCTCGGTTGCAGACAGCTTGTTTTAAAACATGTGTGCATATGTAAGATGTTTTGTGCAGTATTGTAGAGCGCATTGTTTAAATAAGACGCTGAATTTGTGGTCCTGACAAAGACACTTTTTACGCTTGTGCACACAAACACAGTATTATAGCATTATATATACACAAGTTCTTATATAAAAAGTTCACTTTATAACAACCATGAAGGCCCAGAGGGGGAGTAGAGGTATAGCTCTATTCTTTCTTTAACCTCGGCTCTAGATGTGGGTGGGTGGCCAACGCCACAAAACAACAAAAAAACACAGTAAATACAAGTACACATATTGCCAAAACACCCACACATACACACAGCCACACACTACAAAACAAATGAAAACAAGCACAGTACAAGATATACCCAAATGAAATAGTCACAATACAATCAGTTGTACTCTTGTCCTCAAGAACTTCACCGTAACTCCACTTCTCTGCACTTCAAAGCAAAATCACTTCACATAAATCACGTCAGTTTACTCCACATCACCACACTTCACATCACTTCACTTATTTACACTTAACCCCCACTTAAATGCCCTTGCCTGTAACTACATTCTTAACCTTCTTTCTAAGCGTGCTTAGTTTACAGGGGAAAGACGCTAGCAGGCCTGCAGGTAATTGGTTCCAGCTTTTAATGGTCCTATTTACGAAGGAATATTTACGAACATCTGTTCTCTGTTTTCTAGTCCTAAGTTTCCGATTATGATGATCCCTACTCAGCCTAGTTTTAGAAGTCTATTCCTCATCGCTTTCCAAGCCGTCTCCCGGTGTATGCATATATATGAACGTAGGTACTGTTCGTATATACACCCACAGTGGAAGCCGCTTCATCCGCCGATTTCATGGCCTGGCCTGGCCTGGCCACAGGCATGCTTTCAGTTTGTTCTCTTTTGTCTTAAAACTGTTCATTTACTCTAGGCCTGTCCCTATGTGCATTGCACAGCGACAGTGGACTTTCTCTTGCTAGTTGTGTAAAAGAAAATGTGGCCAACGCTGACGGCGCATTTAGCAGGCGGTCTTAAACAGAATAGCCAGTAAAAGCTGTAGGCCGACTGTCTAGCAACATCTGGACTGTCCAGCGTAGCTACGAATAGGGGCTTGCGTTGCATTCACATGGGAATTTTAGCGATAAGGTGATCGTAAACCTAATGCACTTCCCATGATTCTCCGTCATGAACATTTCCTTGTATTTAAGTCTTCCACGAAACAATCTTCTGTCTCCAGAAACTTCTTGCTTGGCCTTTCTTTAAACCGGAAGTGTCACTCAAGTAGAATGGCTGCACAAGTCTGACGCCCATGTCCAGATAGGTTAACGATAACTAACCTAGATATTTGCATACCATCCCACGAGTTTACGGCTGTATAAATGCCTTAAATTGGGGCTGTCTTTTCTTGAGATAATGGATATCCTGGCCCCTTTTTAACCCCTCATACTACAGGAGGTTACAAAAGTTCAGAATGTCTAGCATAGACAGTAGCAGGAACCGGGATAGCGTAGACGGAATAACGACTGGGCTACGGCCTGCGTGGTCCAGGGTTCGAATATCAGTAGGAGCAAGAGATTTTCTCCAAAACGTCCACACTGTGTCAGAGGCCCACCCAGCCTCCCGTTTCATTGGTATGCACACGGGGGGTCATCTCCGGTGATAAATAGCCGATGCATGATTTTGACCAATCACGTCCATCTAAGGCCGAGGTAAAGAATGAAAGTAGCTGTACCTCTTCTTTTCCTATACGCCTCCATGGAGTGCAAGCGGACAATACCTGTTTCTTTTTCCTTGTATGATCCATATGCCTTTTTTTTTTCTTTCTTAGTATTTGTGGTGTTACAGACTATCGTATCTGGGGTTTTCATTAGTTTCTCTCTGTTTAGTACGTATAATACGCTTCGTTTGCTTCAACCACAGATATTGTATGTACATGACACACAGTTTGCAACAGATTCGCGTTAAAGATGCACCAGCACAATACTCTGTTGCGGCCAAAAATACTTCATTATCGCACATCAACAAGATAATTCCTGTACAGCGCCTTTCTGGAAAACAAAGTAGCCTATTTTATAGACAAGGAAGCACAGTGACTCAAAACTGACCAAAGTGTTCGTGCCCATCGTCATGACGTGAGCCACTGAACGCATTGTTAATTACTGCGGCCCATCTATTGTTGACGTGGTTCTTTGTAGAATAGTGTAGAACGTCCACAAGCACTTTCATGATGTGAAGGCGACAGTCCTAATTGTGATCTTGCTGGTTTTTCTTTTAAACTGAAGCGACTTCCTTCCTTACATCATTCCTACTCTTCCATGTTAATTAGTAATTTGCAGAGGAGATATCTTATTCATCGACACTACCAAACACTGAGAGCCTTTAGTGCAAATAGATTTTCTGATTGGGGACGTAGGTGGTATGATAAAGTTGCCCCTATGTTTGTGAAACACCACGCCTTGAAGGTGTATGGAGAAGGGGAGTGTTGCTTCTTTGCTTTCGGGAAAAGTCTCTTCGTTTCTATTGCACAGGCAGTCGCTTGGCCTCAGAACCGGTACGGATGTGGTAGAAAATAGGAATATCTCTGTATCTTCGGTCTGGGCATGTTGTGAGGGGAATGTCTGTGTTTCCGGTCAGGGCGTTGTACAGAAGAGGAATGTCTGTCTTTGTTCTGGACATGTTGCGAGGGGAATGTGTCTTTGTCTTCGGTCTGGCGCGTTGCAGAAGAGGAATGTCTCTATGCCTTTGGTCTTGACATAGTGCGACAGGAGTATTTCTGTGTCTTCGGCCTGGACATCGTGTGAGATTAATGTCTCTGTGTCTAATGTCAGAGCGTAGTGCGGAAAAGAAATGTCTGTATGTCTCGGTCTAGACATAGTGCGACAAGAATATCTCTGTGTCTTCGGTCTGGACATGGTGCGGGAGGAATATCTGTTGTCTTCGGTTTGGCGTGGTGCAGAAGAGGAATGTCTGTATGTCTTCGGTCTAGGAATAGTGCGAAAGGAATATCTCTGTGTCTTCGGTCTTGACGTTGTGTGAGAGGAATGTCTCCATGCCTTCTGTCTGGACGTGGTGCTAGAGAAATGCCTGTCTTCGGTCTGGACGTCGTGTGAGATTAATGTCTCTGTGTCTTCGGTCTTGACGTTGTGTGAGAGGAATGTCCCCATGTCTTGACGTTGTGTGAGAGGAATGTCCCCATGTGTTCGGTCTTAACGTGGTGCGAGAGGACTATCTCCGTATCTTCAGTCTGAACTTGGTGCAGAAAGCAAATGCCGCTGTGTCTTAAGGGACCCGACTCTGAGTCCCCCACTATCGATCCCGTCTGGCGGTCAGTTTATGACTCGGCTGTAACGAATTAACAAGTATTACTAACATAATAATCGCGAATTTTGCCGCCGTTTAGTATGTTTTGGGGAATACACAGAGAAATACAACAAAACATTATATCAACATATACAGCAGGCTTAACAAAAAGTAATAAATACCACAGCAGTACTCATAGTTAGTTCACGCTCCATTCTATTGCATTCATACATGTTTCGATCCATCTGTTTTATCTCGAGGAAGGCACTAAGACTGAATCCATGTGTTGTTGCCAGGCATTACAGTGTGTGATGCCTGTCCTTGTTACAGAATCTACACAATAAAATTTGTAGAAAATTTGGTCGCATGTGTTCCTTTATATATACTACGGTGTTTAATCTCCACTCATTTCCTCCGTTATAGGACTATAAAAGTACATTAAAATCGTGGATTTTTAAGTGTTTTAATTTTTAATAAAAAGGGCTAATAAGTACACTAGTGAAACCTTTGTGTAGTCCTTGAATCATCTACTTATCTTTTTGGCTGTTACTACTTTGCGTTGTGTGTAAGTAACCATGAACCTGATCATGTGATATCTGAAGATCTTACTGATTGTTTCGTGGTCTTTATTACATGCCGCGATAAAATATTTTCGTAGTGACTTGTATTCGATGTTACTTAAAACTAGATATGCCTTCCGGATGGATTCGTTCCTTCTTATACACTCAAATCTGCACTGTCCATGCTTACACGTGTGTCAGCTGTCTTGAATGACGCGACGGCTCGCACCGGGCCCTGACCTCTTCAATGGCTCACCTCGATTTATCCCTGTCCACTGCTAGTCTCCTTCATCGTCTTGCAGTTGTGTATCACTAGCTAGTGAAATCAACAGGTAGCACTATATACAACGGTATAAAAACCTGTTTTGTAGGAATTATGCACTATAGATTTTAAAATACGTACCATACATTGTGTTGCATGGCAACAGCACTTAGATTCGATCATGGTGTCTCTCTAAAGATGATGCAGATGGATCTAAACATGAAGGATTACAAGAAAATGAAGAGTTAGGTAACTTTGTGGGCCTTCATGGTATTTTTTACTTGTGCTGTTACCGGACATGAACGGTTGGAGCCGGTCGCAGGGACCGTGCGGTCGAAGGCGTGGTTCTGCGGACACTGGCTTGATGGGATTGTTGGGTACTATCCCACCGGGAGCATGGCTGGGTGTCGCTTGTGAGTGTTGTGTTTTGTCAGGTAGCGGAGGCGCTGGACCACTAGGGGCTGTCGCACCATAAAAAAAAAAACTACGTTGGGAACATAATTCAATTTAAGGATACAGTAGCCTGCGTCTTTCTCCGGCGAGGCACTTCGGATGTCGTCTGTCATCCGTTGCTGATTTGAAAGGTCAAAAAGTACTTATTTCGGTCCTCCATACAAAATGATTTTGGGTTTGAAGTGAACATGTGGGTTTAGTTCATACATTTAGATCAAATGTAAAATTGAGGACCAGTGTCGTCTGGCATGTGAGACCCTCCGTTTGGATGGAACAGTGTCATCGTATCCGAGGAACTCTCTGCTTTCTGCTTTGTAGTTACCACCGCGATAACCTCAGATCTCACAGATCGTGATGTTTTTGCCATCCATAGCCGTACTTACTCCATACTTACTCCATGGAGCAGAGTCCTTCTTGAGGAGCTAACCAGTTTGCAGTCAAGAAATTCCCCGCATTTTAGGGAACCCGAAGGTTCATTACCTCATTCACCAGTGCCCGCCACCTGCCCCTATCCTGTAGTCCAGGTCCGAGACTTTCTGTATGAATATTTCGTAACAATATACGTTTTTACGGTGAGGAGTTGTTAGCACCCCGCCAACCCCCAAGCTGGAGGACCACCCCTTGTCGGCTGTCCGCGACTGCCTATTCAATATATTCGCGCTACCCTCCATATTGAAGGCCATTCCTCCATCCGTAACTTGAGGACGCACCATTCCGTGGTGACAGGGACCCAATTATGACGGCCCATCCGTAGCCTGACTATACTACCTTATAAACCGGAATTATATTTTTAAACATCCTGTATTAAACAAGGGGTTCCTGTGAAACAGACACGAACCGAGGCGAGAATTATTTAACGTCAGCATTATGTATTACAATATCAGTTTGCCTCAGACGTTGCGTGGTTGTTATATCTGACGGCAGGGGAATAAATAAGGCTGAAACTTCTTTAAAACACATTGATTTAAATGGCTTAGAATAAATTATATTCCGAAAAGGAATCGAAGTTAAGCTTTACTACACCACCAAATTAACTTTGATTTATGACACATTGTTTTTTGAAAAAACATGTGTTTCCTTTTCGCTTTACCCTCCATAACAATAATAATAATGAACTGACTAGTCGAATTACTGGTTCTTCGATAATGTTATATTTCATCCTACATATTCTTTCACTTGCAAGCAAGTACTGCGCATTGTAGTGACTGTTGACTGATAGCTGTTATGAATCTGACGAATAATAAGTTCCGAAATGCATAATAAAACCATCGCCTCAGGTATGTACCATCATATCGGTACAGTGAACCTTTTTTATTGTCATTTACCTCTTTATGGAGGGATGGACAAGTGTACAGGATTTTGGTGGGGAGACCTGAGGGACGAGGATCACTTGGAAGTACCTGACGTAGATGGGAGGGTAATACTAAAATGGGTCTTCAGGAAGTGGGATGGGAGGCGTGGACTGGATTGAACTGGCTCAGATTAGGTACTGGTGGGGGGAGCTGTTGTGAATGCGTTAATGAGCCTTCTGGTTCCATAAAATATGGGGAATTTCTTGACTAGCTCAGTACCTGGTAGTTTCGAAAGAAGGATTCTGCTCCATGGATTTATTTAGTTACCCCTTTGTAGACTCACTAGTACAGTGCACCCTATAACAGGCCATGGATGCCCAGAGGGGAAATAGAAATATACAGTTACCCCTTTTGTAACCTCGGTGGTACGTGGGATGGGTGGTCAGCGCCATGCCCTGGCTACTTTACACCAAGGAAACAGACCCGGTACCTATTGTGCGGGACGCATGATGGGCCCCAGGGCCGGTCTGGACGGGTGCGCAAAATCTTGCTCCCACCGGGATTCGATTCCCGGAGCGTCAGCCCATAGCGTGTCGCTATATCCAGCCTACGTTACAGGTATGTATGTATTGACTTACTTGTTTATGAGGATATCACAGAGCCTAACCGAGAGCAATTAGAATGATGAATGTCGACGCAAATTTTGCTATAAATTTGTGTATAGAATGTGCCATATAGAAGGCAACCCAATAACGTAAATCATCTATTTGCGTTTATTTTTATGCCTATTTTATCAAAGGTGCCAGAACGTCATGAACAATGTGTGATTACACTATATGTTGGAAATGTCCCGTGCCCCATAATCTTCAAAGAAGAGTGTTCCCACAACTCGCCGTGGGAACACTGCGCACAAAAAACCCCCATTTTGACGAATGCAGTGCATGTGGTGTTTCAGTAGGCTACTCAGTATTTCAGTCTTTTGACTATTAGTGTATCCACTTAATGTGAACCATGCTTCGTCCGTAACAAACAAATTATCCGATGCGTAATTCCCTTTGTATGAAAGAAAATCATGTCTATTAGAGAATTAGCGCGCAATAGTATTATAGATGTCTGATTTTTGCGTTAGGTCTTATATCGCACTCCTGTATTTGTGTATACAGAATGTCTTTAAAATGTTCAAAAATTTTATTAAATTAGCTATTCACATATTTATGGTGGAACCAGAGTTTAATGTGCGTACCTGTGAGTAGTGCGTCATGCTTGTGACAGTTGGCGATAATCTGCATTTAAAAACTGCAGTACCTTACCGGCAGTTCAGAACGTAATACAAAATGGCGGAGGACCGCATGGCTTTCGAGTGTCGTAAATTGATTTGGAAATTAAATTGAACGAGACAGGCAATTTACGTATAATGTAACATCGAGGCGCGTTCGTGTAACCATTATTGCAGTGGAAAAGCAATAAGTATTGCGTGTTCTGATTGTGTGTTTGTAGCCTTACTTATCAAGCATGCGCCATATTGCCATCTGTGGCCTGCCCCGCTCTACAATATTTTTTTTACATTATCTCCTAAAAGGCACGATTTTTGACAGAAAAAAAGTTAGTGAACGTACAGGGTGTGTTTTGATTTTCTCTACAAATTTTATCTGAAACATTTCTCATTCTAAGAAGAATGCAGCACAGCACAATATAATCACAATTTGCACGTAAAGTACCGTCAGTCTTGTCAGATTTTAATGAAACTTTAATTTTCTTAGCAGATTTTCCAAACATACTCGATATCAGATTTCATGAAAATCTCTCCAGTTGGATCGGAGTTGTTCCGTGCGGACAGACATGGCGAAGCTAATAGTAGGTTTTCGCAAATTTGCATAACTTAATCACCATACCGCCTGTGCTGTTCCAATTACAACTGTCAATTTAGGTCACACTGCTTAGAGGCAAATTAAATTACAGTACCGCCAAGACTACTTGAACAGACATTCTTCTGGAACGTGTATACATTTTCTGCGACATCCTTTCTCTATTGCATACTTTCTTAATTAGTCTTTCAATTTACATTTGAGATATGTCTTTCTCAGGACAGTGACTAAGAAAATTGCTGTAGTCTGGGCTGATGCCGTTTGGTTTGGTGGATGGATACTTACTTTTTGAAAGGCGAATTTTCCCCATCTGTATGCTATTTATAACTTAAGGTGGAGGCAACACTTTTCTCCAATTGGTACCCGTTTGCCTTGTCATTCTACACGGCGCCATATTCCATACGACAGGAATTTTCTCAGTTTAATTTTTTGCAGGATTTTAAAATAATTTCCTGAGTTTATTCACATTTTATTATTTTAATGACCACTCTTGTGTTGAGATATGTATCGCAGTCCTTTGTTAAATTATAGCTTTAGAAACGGTGCAGAATTGGTGGAGTTTTCTTTCTTCTTTAGGTATTGAAAGCTATGCATGAACCAGTTTATTCAAAATAAGCTCAGTTGGATGGAATAACACTCGAAAGTTGTATATCCCAGATAGAATCATCATTACTGGGAATGGACTTAACCGAGAATCAATACAGGTACTTGTAACATCAATAAAACCAGCAATAGACGTGCACGTCCGAACCACAGCAATGTGCATAATGTAAGACGTTCACTTAAGAAAAATAAGGAATGTCTGAAAACTAAAATTAATGAATTTGAAACTAACTGTAAGAAGAAGAATGTCAGAGACGAGTTAACAGGGGAGTGGAGAAGACTACATAACGAGGAGCTTAAAGATCTGCATTTCTCACGAAATATTCGGGTGATTAAATCAAGTAGAATGAAATGGGCGGATCATGTAGCATGTAGTTGGGAGAAGAGAGGTGCATACAGGGTTTTGGTGGGGAAACCTGAGGGAAAGAGCCGCTTGAAAGATCCAGGCGTAAATGGGAGTATAATATTAAAATGGGTCTTTAAGAAGTGGGTTGGAGGGCATGGACTGGATTTATCTGGCTTAGAATATTAACGGGTGGCGGCCTCTTGTGAATGTGGTAATGAACCTTCGGGTTCCATGATATGCGGGAAATTTCTTGACTAGCTTAGAACCTGTCAGCTTCTCAAGAAGGACTCAGCTCCATGGAGTTATTAGACGTCAACGTAGATAATTTTCGTGTTGGCGTTACAACAGCAGTAATGTTGGTACCGGCAAAGCCTGTCGCGGCATTGGGTTTCTACTCCAGGATACTTAAAAGCATCAGTTTGTTTCCGGCGTTTTACTGGGGTTCGGGGGGGGGGATGGGGCTAACGAGTCTTTATTTCGATAAATGGCCGCAGATTAAGTTACCTCGTCTAACTAAGTATAGTTGTGCACTCGGTAATGAAACGCACATTAGACTATGGATCGGAAGTGCCCGGTGCAGTGCTGAACTGTGGGGGGCTCCTGTCTGGCTGTCTTTGGGTAAGGCTGTAGGCGCCGGTGACTGGTTAGGGTCTGTCTCCTGTCTGCCCAATGTTTCCTACCTGCGCCAGTCTACCTTTACGTCAACAGTTTTACAGAGAATTATATTTGACATCCTAAAAATAATGAAATTAAATTATTTTAGTTAACCCATCACTATTAAATTTGAATTTCTCACGGCGGTGGTTGTAAAGGATTATCAAGGCCCGGAAGAACCTGATGCCTTTGTTATGTAAAATCAGTACATGGAGTTAGTACGTTCCTCCAAAACGTCGGTAAGTCTTTCAACAGTCGACAGGTTGGCACATCCCATTGTATTTCACTATTTATTGTGTGTATATAGTCCAAATCTTCAAGTCAAATTTTCATCTGTCCACCTGTCCGTTTTCTTGTCTTCCTGCAGGATGGCACGTCGTAAAATAATGCTAAATACGAAGGAAATGTTCCTGTTGGGGAACCCTCCCTCCCCCCCCCCCCCAGAAAACTGTTGCTTTTTTTAATTTAGAAAATTAGGCATTCGGTGTCTGAAAAACGTAATGCGATTACCCTCCAGCCGGGGAGAGGCGGTAGGGTAGACTAGATCCTTTCATACGATACGGGGAAACCCCTCTTTTCTATTCGGTTCGGACCTATTGCTCAGGGGAAACCCCGACCGAGCGTATTGTCTGTGCTATACGAATGCTTCAATTGAGGACAACCCAAAGAAGCACCGTTGCTTAATAGCGGGAAAACCCTTGGCGCGGGAAAATCCAGACAGATCTGTTTTCTGTGCGGTACGAATTCATCGCTTGGGTGTGACATAAGGAATGGCCGTTACTGCAATACTAGAAACCCCAGTACTGCGGGAAAACCAAGCTGGAGTGGGTTTAAGTGCTGTATGAAAACCCAAATAGGGCAGTTGGTGTAACTCGTGGAAAATCCATGTCTCATGGCATTTACAGTGTCCTTCCGCCCGTTTATCCGTTCTTCTATCCTTCACACCCTCTGTCTCGTAAAATAATAATGGTAGCAGAGAAACGTTACGACAAACGATGTTCGCATTCGAAACAACTTCTGTACAAGTGATGCTTCTATTTTTTCGAAAATTATGCACAGGTTACCAAAAAATATGAAACTCGAGCGTTGCTCGGGGAAACCTCAGTCTGTTCCCGCTCCTAGCCTACGAGGGAAATCCGCCGCTCGGGTAAAGCTCAATCTAGAGACGTTGCTGCGATATTGAGACACCCCAGTGAAGAATGGCCATCACTAGAGTACCACCGAACGTACAGCTTTAGCTCTCTACTCAGAATGACAGACGCTGACGCCAGTAATCATGTGTAAAATACCGTCAACACGACATATGTTTATTATCTAACAGAAAGCTACATGTTTCAGTCTCAGCAGACCATCATCAGGCTAAGCACAAAGAATTTTACGTAAGACTTCACTTGCTTTTTGTCTTTTGCGGTTTTCAGTTGTGGGAAGCACAGTCGGTGTAGCGACTCGCTACGGGCTGGACGGTCCGGGAGTCGAATCCCAGCGGTGGCGGACCAGGTTTTCTAGACCCTTCCAGACCGGCCCTGGGACCCACCCAGCCTCCTCTACAATGGGTACCGGGTCTCTCTCCGGGCGTGGCGTTGACCACCCACCCCAATCTAACGCCTAAACTAAAGAAAGAGTGGAGCTTTACCTCTGGGCCTTCATGGCCTGTTCTATGGTGAACTTTACTGTCACGGAGAATGATGCCTTTATTGGCAGCTTAACTAATTCAGTTGTCATTTATTAAACAAAACAGGGTGTTCTGTCTTCAATTACATGCCTTCAGCATTAATGATTAGCCGCGCCGTAAGGACACGTGTCTATGGAACGAGGCATGGTCTACCGTAGTGTATTGTTCCATCATATTCCTGAGTGAAGTAATTGAATCTAAGAGAAAGAAGTCGTGGTACCCGATATCCATGTCCGAACTCGAGCTGGGCTTCCTGGCATAAAAATCAAGAGAGTTAATTGTTAGGCTATATTGCAACATTCGCAATTATAAAAGCTAATGACATTAGCTCTTATCCACTTCAGAAAGCAATAGGTCTTATGAATCGCCGGTTAGTGTAGGCCGTGACTGCTACAGTGATGTAGTGACTTGAATCAGAGGCAATTTCTGCACAGATCGGAAGTGGGCTGGAATGAGAAGCAATTTAATAGCAACTTCATGCGTGTGTTGGTGCAGCCAAGTGAGTACAGGGGTCACAAAGTATGTTGGCCGCAGTGCGCAGTGCTCCATTTTAGCCGTCTGCTGTTCTCGTTTAATATTATTAGTTTATGATAAAGTCAAGGAGCAATTACGAAACGTTCCGGATCGGTAAAACTATTTCTTGACCATGTGAATAGCCGTGGATTATACAAAGACTTCTGTATCATTATATTGTGTAGATACAGTAAAACCAGGATTAACGATCTGAACCCTTCGAAACCAAATGGTTACTATATGTACCACCTACCTTAACATAAAAAGATATACATTCTGCCTGGGGTGTTTCTTTTTGTGCGGATCTCAGTACGAATGGCGATTATTTTCCTATGTGTGACTGGCTTTTAGACGTGTTCGCAAAATTACGAAAAGGACTATTCGCTTTGACATGTCTATCTGTCCATCCGTCCATCCTTCCTTTCGTCCACATGGAACAACTTAGTTCCCACTGAACGGCTGTACATAAAATGGTATATTTGAGTATTTTTCGAAAATCTTATCGAGAAAATTCAAAGTGCATTAACACCTCACAAGAATAATGGGTGTTTTCCATAAAGACCAGTATACGTTTGTGATCACATGTTGTTGAATTCTTCTTAGAACGCCATATGTCTCAGACTAAACTCGTAAGGAAAATCAAAATAAGCATTTCATATTCAATGTTTTTTTTTTAGAAAATCGCGCCGTTTGTGTGATGATGTACAAAAATACATCCGAACAGACCACAGATGATGAGCGTGCGCATTGCGTGCTGGATAACTAAGGCTACAGACCCACGCTCGGAATATGTAAAACTTATTGCTTTGGAACGCGCTTCAATGTTACGTTTGTATGTACATTGTCTGTATTGCTGTAACTGAGACAGAGGGTGTACGAACAGAACTTCATATATCGTTCACGTACATGTTACCCTCTAAAGCCCCCCCCCCCCCCCCCCACCGCCTCTTCCCCTTCCAGCAATGGGTTTTGCACGTCGAGGTCCCCCACCCCGCCGGGGAAGTCGGTAGGGGGAGCGGAATGGCCCAGGACCGGGTAA
>Ga0123354_10004172_pt1 | contig 20375 bp, 20 predicted proteins | sample TergutLab28metaG_2_FD_97872 | JGI IMG/M metagenome (GOLD analysis project Ga0123354, IMG submission 97872) | Labiotermes labralis P4 segment gut microbial communities from Petit-Saut dam, French Guiana - Lab288 P4 | ecosystem: Host-associated > Arthropoda: Insects > Digestive system > Gut ...
TCTGGCCATTATCTCCGTAACCGTTCAACTTTGGATATAGGTGTTTTGGGTTATATCGGTATACCTTAACATAAGGAACACTCTCCCGAAGTCTGGCACATTCCTCCTGGGACACCCTGTATACTTATCTTATGCATATACAATGTGCAATATCATACAAAATGTGGTTTCTATAGTTATAGTTTCAGGTTCATTGATCTATTCTAGTTGTTATTATATTTTAATGTTATAATAAATCAGGTTAGACTCCCCCTAATTTATCTGTTCAATTTCACAAAGTAAACTAATATAGGTCAGGATAAAAGTAAGGTAGGTAAGGGAGGTACATTAAAATACTAATAGGGAATAAACATACACACATAATACGATACCATAGACCTAACTATACTAACTTAGACTCTAAGGTTCCATACTAAAAGGGTGGAATCTTCTCCACCAAGATACTGAAATATGTTTATTTTGAAATAGCCAAAAAAATTCAAAGAATTTTTCTCTCAAGACAACAATCTGGTATTTTGTTACGATATTTGTTCTGTTATAAAGGCTCTTGGACACCAACACAATCCAACTGAGTGGTGTTTGTTTACTGACTCTTCAAAAGTCAGCTTGAAAGCTCTGCTTCTACATAAAAGGAATAAATTCCAATCTGTTCTCCTAGCCCATGCCGCCAGCATGAAAGAGTCCTATGAAAACATGAAACTCCTTTTGGAAAAGATATGGTATGAATAATATAGTTGGAACATTTGTAAGGATTTATAGATCACTGCTCTCTTTCTTGGCTCACAACTTGGCTACACAAAGTTTTGTTGCCTCTGTGTAAGTGGGATACTAGGGACAGAAAACATCATAACATCACAAACAGTGGCCTAAATGAGAATCACTTATTCCAGGAAAGAAAAATGAAGTAAATACTCCATTAACCAACCCTGAAAAAGTTCATTTACCTCCAGTGCACAACAATCTTGGACTCAAGGCAATGGGTCAAAATAGCATTGGATTTATATATTTGAAAAATAAGTTTCCCAACATAAGTGATGCTAAAATCAAAGAAGAGGTATTTGTTGGACTTCAAATAAGCAAGTTAATACATGACATAAAATCCGATGACCAGCTAAATGAGTGGAAAAAGCAGCATGGAAATCATTAAAAAATGTCACTACCAATATTTTGGGAAATCATAAGGCAGAAAACTGTTGTGATGTGGTGGCTGATCTTGTACAATCCTTACAAAGCTGTGAGGTGTACTATGCCTTTAAAGGTGTATTTCTTAGACAACTTCCCAAAAAATCTCCGGGCAGTAGGCGATTTCACCAAGATATTTTTACAATCGAAAAGCAGTACCAAGGCAAGTGGAGTCCCAGTATGCTGGCTGATTATTGCTCGACACTCATAAGATATGTTACACAGACAAAATACAGCAGAAAGTCATCCACTGTTACTTCTTGTGTAATGTACATACTGTCTGTAATATAATGTAAATACAGGTTTTCCTCAAATTTCAACTGCACATCACTTAAAATCCTTGTGTGATAGAAAAAACTAACAATTTTGAATTCAATGCAAAAAATGCTATTCAGTTTACCTGCTTTAGTTTGTGAGACAAAAAATAAAAATTATTTTCATCATATGAGTCTGTTTGCCTTTTCCACCATGGTGTACTTTCACACAGCTTCTCGGCTTATAACCCTTACATGACACATCGCACTCCTTACTTCACTACTGAATCAACACCCCACAATGTTAAACATCTTATTTTGATCGCTTTTTTTTTTAATTGAAAAAAAGTTGGATTATGAGATTGTCATCATTTGTTCATGCACAATGATTTCAACTCCCCAACCACCACGCATACAACCCACAGAGAGTGATGGAGTAATACCACACAACACAGCATGACTAAAAAAGCAGGAAATTCTTTCTTTTCCCCAGTGAGACATTTTGCACCTCTGCCTTGAAACACTACAATGTATTTAATATCAAAGCATACTAAACATGGACTAACCACAAGACAAGCACATACTTTTCATTAGGAATCAATTTTTATTTGTAGAAATTCAAAACTGCAGGATGCAAAAGTTCCAAACGCCAGTAAGAGGATATAAAAGAGTCATACGAGCGTTCCATATGTTGGAATGCTGGCTAGTATTTAAATGTCATACACTCAAGTAGAGGAGTAGAATTACCACCCCACTCATTAACTCCACATTAGATGATGCTTAATTGTCAGCTTCTTGATCTGGCCACTTTATCCCAATTAAGAAACCATGTACTATTTGAAAAGGGGCTTCGTAGCCTGTCTTGGTGCTTTCAAGCCTCGTAGGGTGCTTGTTTTACTTTGCAATGGACTGTGGTTTTGATTCTATTCTGGAGGTTCATCTAATAGGTGTTGAAAGAAAGAAGTGTTTACTGAAAACATACCACAATAAATTTGGGTAGGAAAACTTATTCACTCAGGTAAGTCTTGCATGTCAAAGACCCAAGTCCATAGGCAGCACGTTTTGTAGCAAGTTTCCTGTTGTGTACTATGGCGAAATATAACTATGCAATGTCGTTGATTGACTTAAGTGTTTAAGACTGAATAATCTCATTATTATTGCAGCCAAAGCAGCGAGTTCTTTATGTGGAAGCCACGCACCTAGTGCCAGGAGGTATTCAGTTACAAAGTGGACCAACTACCTACCAACAGTCTTCATTTGATAACATGTCAGAAAATTCTTTTACTTTATTTTTAATTTTATTTCTCTTAAATTTAATACACTACTCATTTTTAATTAAGAGAATTTCTGTATTCCATGTGACTTATTTTTATTGTCAAAAATACATTACAATTTTTGGTACACATGCCTGTCCTACAGCTCAGAACTTGTACTCTTACAGAAGGGAAGGTTTGAAAAAAGGACGTAACAGAGCCTTAATAAATAAGGGAAATTACTGGCTTCATTGGTGATGTCAAGCTTTTTGCAACACATGCACTGAAATTTAGATGCCTCGTGGGTTATCTCCACTCGGGGTTATAATCTGAACTAAAGTCAGTTGGATAGATAGAAACAGAAACTTCATATGGCATGGAAAAATCCGGGCTATAAACACAGCTGAAATATGATAACGTTTCACTCTGCAAACACATGTTTGATGGTCAGCAGTCATCTGATGTGTGCACCAGCTAAGAGGCTGAAGTTTGTGTCCCCAGACTGGGAATCTTGAACTAGTTTGGGGCAGCGAAAGTGATGAAGCATTTTTTAAGATGTGCTGAAATATCCCGATTCTATTTTTTCTTTCCTTGCGGGGTAAGGAAATTTCATATAGAAATTTTCAAATCACCCTCGTGAAAGATGAATTGGTAGCACAGGCCCAAGTCATAGACTGGAACAGCACTCAGTGAATGTTTGGTCTGCCTCAGTCTGTCATAATGCTAAAATGTGGCATGTGTACTGCCAGTGGTGTGATCAGAAAAGTTTTTAGTGAAGTGTGGCAGAAGTATGGTGTGGGAATATGTGTAGCAAGATGTTTCTGAGACTACTACGCCAAGGCACAACTCCGCAACTTTTGAAGCTGGAAATTCCTAATCAAATATGGGCCCCAAACAAAAACATAAGTAAAAGAAATTGAAAACTTGCAACTTATTGAAAATTATTTTGTGTACGTAAGCACTAAATATTTCAACTGCATTTTTAAGAAGCCCTGAAATCTGTTTTATTTCCCACACAATGCAATTACATTGTTTAATTGTGTTTGGTTCGTAAGATATGGGCGTTTCTTTTTAAGCATGCACAAGCACTTAAATTGCCGTCACAAGAAATGCCATACCGCAGACCAGACTCCCCCGTTTCAAAGCATGCAAAGCAATCCCCACACAGGATTTAATTATCATTTGTGGTGGAAGTAGCTGAGAATGATGCTAAAACAGGGTTAAGATATCTGACAATTTGCAAAACATTCAATCAAAACCAACGTGATTGTGACGTGTGCTCTGAACCCGTTTGATTTGTAGCCCTTCTCATGTGTCAACATAGAAGTTGTTAGGTTTAACAGAAAAATGCAAAAAATGATAAAGCTGTCTGACCATGTATAAACTTGTGATGTCAACTTCAGTGAGAAACCAACAAGATGCAAACAATTTGATGTTTATTATCAAACTTCTATCTCAACATGTTTTGGGCATCATTATGCCCGTCATCAGGAGAACAAGACCATGTACTACCACATATGGTGTTCTGCACTGTAAAAAGAGAAAAAAAAACGTAAGATGTGAGAGCCGTAGTTTCTTTGTGTGGAGTAATGAGTTGTAAACATAGTCAGAATTTTGTGTGTGTATGTGTATGCTGTGGTGTTTAATTGGTATCTAATTCGTGTGTCTGTCAGATCTGGTGTATTGGGTGTGGGTGTTGTGATGCATGTGTTGCGCCTGCTTGATAAGAGGTGTGTGGTGTAGGTTTTATTAGGTGCTTCCAGGGGGGAGTGTACAGGTGATGGGTGGGGTGAGTACAGGTTGTGTTAGTATAGAGGGGGGTGGTGATTTAGTAATAGAATGAGTACATACCTGGTTGTGCTGGCTGTGGTTGTGTAGAGCTGGGTCGCAAGCTGTGTACACTGCGTGAAAGTTACTGTTTCACTAGCCGGGTCACGTAGGAGGATGGGAGGGTTTGATGGCCAACTGGAGCAGTGGGTTAGGTTCGCCAGGGTTTTGCTCGGAAATTAGCCTTCCTGCTTTGTGGAGTGATTGTATAAAGAAATGCTCATATGGGGTTAATAGAGAGGAGTTTTTGAGAGGCTTGAGGAGGGTCATTGTTTTTTTTGTGGGACTGTTTTCGTGTTGATTGTTGAGGATATGGAGAGCATACGCAGACTGCGGGTTGTTACTTTTGATGTAGCAGGTGTGCTCCTTGTAGCGGTGCTTTAGGCTCCGACTAGTTTGGCCAACATACACCTTGTTGAATGTCATAAATGTTAGCACGTAGATGCCACATCTGTCGTAGGGTGTCACCAAAGATCAGAAAAATTACTAAACATCTTCAAGCACACCAACATAAGAATTGCCTACAAGTGCAGTAACACAATTTCACACCTTTCCAAACCTGCCAACAAAACAACTCTCCCTCCCACATCCTACAACAGATGTGGCATCTACGCGCTAACATGTATGACATGCAAAAAGGCGTACATCGGCCAAACTAGCCGGAGCCTAAAGCAACGCTACAAGGAGTAAACCCGCTTCATCAAAAGTAACAATCCGCAGTCTGCATATGCTCTCCATATCCTCAACAATCAACATGAATACAGTCCCATAGAAAAAACAATGACCCTCCTCAAGCCCCTCAAAAACTCCTCCTTATTAACCCATATGAGCATTTCTTTATACAATCACTCCACAAAGCAGAAAGGCTAATTTCCGAGCAAAACCCCGGCGAACCTAACCCACTGCTCCAGATGGCCATCAACCCCTCCCATCCTGGTACGTGACCCGGCTAGTCGAACAGTAACTTTCACACAGTGCACACAGCTTGCGACCCACCTCCACACAACCACAGCCAGCATAACCAGGTATGTACTAGGTCTATTACTGTATCAGCACCCCCTCTATACTAACACAACCTGTACTCACCCCACCCATCACCTGCACACTAACCCCTGGAAGCACCTAATAACACCTACACCACACACCTCCCATCAAGCAGGTGCAACACATGCATGACAACACCCACACCAAATACACCAGATCTGACAGACATACGAATTAGATACCAATTAAACACCAAGGCACACACATATACACATGAAATCCCAACTATGTTTACAACTCATTACTCCACACAGACACTATGGCTCTCACATCTTACGGTTTTTTTTTCCTCTTGTTACAGTGCAGAACACCATACGTGGTAGTACACGGTCTTGTTCTCCTGATGATGGGCATAATGATGCCCAAAACATGTTGAGATAGAAGTTTGATAATAAACATCAGATTAGTTGCATCTTGTTGGTTTCTCTCTCTTCACCCTAAAATCAAAAGCTTGTTCCTATCTTCCTGCCATGGGAAAACGAAAATGATGATAGTATGAATTCGTTATTGGAAAGAAACCATTATTCTGTTGATGGAAAGAAAGAATGTTCATTCTCTAAAGGACAAGATATCAATCAAGAAGAATATAGTTTTGTGATAAAGCACAGTGTTGTTTTGGGCATAAATGATTTTAAATCCTGAAAAAACTTGTGCTATTACTGATAATGGTACTATAAAACCCTTTCTGCAGGAATGCGACCACAAGCCAACTAGAAAGAAGGAAGGTACGAAGGAAGGAAAGACAGAAACTTGATACCAAAAGCAAGAAACAAAATCTGCAATACTCTCTTCCTTTATTCGATTAGGATATGAGAGGACCGAATGATGAACGTGAAGAACCTACTTGTTCATTACTTACTCATAACATTAACCCTCACTTTATGTGCCTAACAGAACATTATGCCACTGAACATAAGTTTTCCTCAATGTGTTCGGAGAACCACGCCTGTTAATTTTTCACATACTGATTTTAAAAGAATAGGTACTTGTATTTTTGTCAGAAAAAATACAATATTTCCATGATAAGTGGGTCCCTGTCACCACAGCATAGTGTGTCAATACACTGCTGATGGAGGAGCGGCCTCCAATATGGAAGGTAGCTGCAAATATATTGAATAAGCAGTCGCAGACAGCCGACTAGGGATGGTCCTCCAGCTTGGGGGTTGGGTGAGGTGCTAACAACTCCTCGCCGTAAAAACATACAGAAAACCTCGGACCTGGACTGATACTCTGGTATGACCTAGGCAACGAAAAAGGGACATGAGATTTGGTACTTGGAATGCTAGAAGCCTGTATATGGCATGTTCACTTACAGCAGCAGCCAGGGAATTAGCAAGATAGAAATTAGATTTAGTGTGTGTACAGGTTAGCTGGGACAAAGGTTCCACAATAACAGCAGGGGATTATAATTTTTTCTATGGAAAAGGAAACAAAAATCATCAATTGGTAACAGGACTTTTTCCTACAACAATGAATAGTACCAGCACTTATGACAGTAGAGTTTGTTGGTGATAGAATATCATATATAGTTCTGAGAAGTTGCTGGTGTAATATTGTTCTGAATGTGCATGCACCAGGTGAGAAGAAAAGTGATGATTCAAAAGACAATTTTTGTGAAGAATTAGAGCAGGTTTTTATCATTTTCCTAAGTACCATATGAAAATTCTAATATGAGATTTTAATGCAAAGGTGGGGAGGGAGAATATTTTCAAACTGACAATTGGGAATGTGAGTCTACATCAGGATAGTAATGATAATGGAGTTAGAATAGTAAACGTTACCACATCAAAAAAATCTGGTTGTTAAGAGCACGATGTTCCCACACTGAAACATTCATAAGTACACCTGGACCTCTCCAGATGGGAAGACTCACAACCAGACTGATCACACATTGATAGGCAATGGCATTCGATTATACTAGATGTACGAAGTTTCAGGGGAGCCGACTGTGATACTGATCACCATCTGGTGGTTGCAAAAGTTAGGGAAAGACTGGCAGTAAGTAAACAAGAAGCACAGAAGTTTGATGGGGAAAGATTTAATCTCAGGAAGCTAAATAAGCTGGAGGTTAGGAAACAGTATCAAACAAACAGGTATGCAGCTTTGGAGAACTTAAGTGATAGCGAGGACATAAACAGGGCTTTGGACAGCATTAAAGATAATATCAAAACCTCAGCTAAAAGAGTCTAGGTCTGCATGAATTGAAGCAGCATAAACCTTGTTTTGATGATGAATGTTCAGGTTTTTTAGATCAAAGGAAGTAGGGTAAAATGCAGTGGGTACAGGATCCAAGTCAAAGCAATGTTGATAATCTGAGCAATGTAAGACATGAAGCAAGCTGACATTTCAGGAACAAAAAGAAGACATTTCTGAAAGCTAAAATTGAGGAATTTGAAACTAACAGTAAGATCAAAAATATTAGGGACTTTTATAGGGGAATCAATGGCTTTAAGAAGGGTTACCAGCCTAGAATATAGAAAGGATGAAAAGGGTGATTTGGTTGCAGACTCCCACACTATTTTGGCTAGGTGGAGGAACCATGTTAGGCAGACAGATATACACACAGCACAACCACTAGTGCCTGAGCCGAGTGCCTTGAAGTTGAGTTGGCTATTGAAAAGCTAAAAAGTCACAAATCACCAGGTATTGATCAAATCCCAGCAGAAGTGATGAAAGCTGAGAGTTGAACAATTCACTATAAGATCCATCAACTTATTATTTATATTTGGAATTAGGAGGAATTTCCTGAAGAGTGGAAGGAATCAATCATTGTACTGATCTATAAGTAGGGCAATAAAACAGACTGTAGTAATTATAGCAGCATATCATTTTTCCAACTACATACAAAATTTTATCCAACATTCTGCTGTCAAAGTTAATTCCATATGCAGAAGAAATTATTGGGGATCATCAACATGGATTTCGATGCAAGAGGCCAACTACAGATCATATATTCTGCATTTGTCAAATACTTCAGAAGAAATGGGAGTACAGTGAAGCAGTGCATCAGTTGTTTATATACTTCAAGAAAGTTTATGATTCCATTAGAAGGGAGGTCTTGTATAATATTATCATTGAAATTGGCATCCCCATGTAACTGGTAAGGCTAATAAAAATGTGCCTGGATGAAACCTACAGGACAGTTTGTTTAGGCAAGAATATGTCTGACATGTTTCCTATTAGGAATGGTTTGAAACAAGGAGATGCTGTATCGCCACTGCTTACACCATTAGGAGGTTTCAGGTAAACCAGGAGGATTTGACATTAAATGGTACACATCAGCTCCGGGTTTATGCTGATGATGTTAATATATTGGGCGGACATGTACATACTATAAAGAAAAACACAGAAGCTTTAGTAGTTGCTAGCAAGGAGAGTCAAGTAAATGCTGATAAGACTAAGTACATGGCCATGTCTCGAGATTAGGATGCAGGATGAAGTAATAGTATAAAGATAGATAATAGTTACTTTGAAAGGGTGGAAGAGTTCAAATATTTGGGAACAATGTAAACAAATCAAAATTGTATTCAGGAAGAAATTAAGAGCAGACTGAAGTCAGGAAATGTTTGCTATCATTCGGTGAAGAATCTTTTGTCGTCCACTTTGCTATCCAAAAATTTAAAGATTAAGATCCACAGAACTATAATCTTACCTTTTGATTTGAATGCGTGCGAAACTTGGTTGCTCACATTGAGGGAGGAAGGTAGGCTAAGGATGTTTGAGAAAAGGGTGTTGAGGAGAATATTTGGGTCTAAGAGGGATGAGGCAACAGGGGAGTGGAGAAAACTACATAATGAGGAGCTTAATGAGCTGTACTCCTCCCCCAATATTGTGCAGGCGATCAAATCGATGAGATGGGTGAAGCATGTAGTATGTATTGGGAGAGCAGAGGTGTATACAGGGTTCTGGTGGGGAAACCTGAGGGCAAAAGACCACTTGGGAGTTCCAGGCATACATGGTAGGATAATTTTAAGATGGATCTACAAGAAGTGCGATGTGGCGGTATGGACTGGATCACGCTGGGTCAGGATAGGGACAGGTGGCAGGCACTTGTGAATGTGATAATGAACCTTTGGGTTCCACAAAATGCAGGGAATTTCTTGACTAGGTGAAAACCAGTTAGCTTCTCAATAAGGACTCTGCTCCATGGAGTAAGTAAGATACAACACTCAGTTATACTACAGCTTTTCAATTTGCATTAAAAAAAACTTAAACCCAACAGAAACTAAAGTTTTAAAATTTGCACCAGCTAAATTACCCAGTGCATTAGATTTAACATATTCAGGTCAATGTCTAGCTGAAACAGAAAATGTAAAGTACATGGGTTTACAAATTGACAGTCAAATTTCTTGGAAGTATCATGGCACATTTTTACCCAACAAAATTAATTCTGCTTGTTTTATAATGAAATGACCAAATGATGTATTGACTATTGATTCCCTGAAGTTTACACACATATTGCTCATTTTCACTCTGTAAGTAACTATGGTATAATTTTGGGGGGTAATTCAACCAATTTAGATAAGGTTTTTCTTCTTCAAAAACAAAAAGATGCTTATGATAATGTTGGGATTAGGATGTAGGAGTTCTTGTAGGATTTGGTTTAAAAATGTGATATATTAACAGTTCCGTCCCTTTATATTCTTGCATTGGCAATGTTTGTTATTAATAATTGCTCCTATTTCCAAACTAATTTATCACAGCACTGTATAAAAATTAAACAAAAAAATTGTCAGCATAAAACACTATTTAATCTTTCATCTATTCAAAAGGGCACTACTTATTCTGGTATAAAGATTTTCAATAATACATGAAGGAACTCCAACATGACAAGGTCCAGTTTAAGAACACCCCACTGTAACATACTTGTACCTACTTTTTATTCATACGAACATTTATCTCACATATCAAGAGATTTTAAATATCTAATAATTTATCTTGATAATTAGTTACACTTGTCTTAGATTTACTCATATTGTGAAGTGTTTCATATCCAGAAGTCATTGGACTGATATATGATCAAAGAAATATATTTACGTATATGTAAACGTAAAGGCCCTCAGTGTTAACAAAAGTTTGATGCTCCCAAATGTCCAATCGGCATGTGAAGGTGGTAAGGTTGTCAGCCCTATGTACCGGACACCTTGACCCTTACCCACAGAAAATATTCCTATAACTCATTTCTGTTAGAGGCTGATTTGACCCCAGGGCCATAGTGTGGCCAGAAGAATTAAGTCAATGACAAATTCCAGTGACACCATTGGGAATTAAACTTGTGACCTTCTGGCATGTAGCGCAGTACCTCAGCCAACTGCACCACTGTGTGACCAGACATTCATTAACTGCAGGGATGAATTTGTTACTGTATTACATATTATGGAAATATATGGTCATGTATGTACATTAGTTTACAGGTTCTTATGGAGTTTCTACATTTAAACCCTTAGCTATGTTACTGCTTTTTGTGTTTTAAGCAATTTTACAGACTTCAGCAAGGCCCCAGCCCAGTGCCTGTACAAAACAAATTTAATGGATTTTACACTTCTCCAATGCTACAGTTTTCTGAAACGTATTCTTCATTTTGCCAATCCTGACCACGACAATTTACCTGACTTCAAGCTTCATAGTTTTATTCTCAGAATTTTTGTTTTACTCATGAGTTACTGCAGTCAACTGAGCATATTTTGCCTCATGTTGCTTGCTGATGTCTGAGCAGTGGCTGTGATATGCTTTGTGTGTTACTTCTACAAAAGAAACACATATATAATTAGGTTTGCAAACCATATTATATTGCGAACCAAGCTTCATCTCACAGCAACGGGTCAAGTAAGGATGATGGAAAAAAAAAAAAGGACTGGTTTGTGCGAATCCGCACAAACCAGTCCTGACTTAGCCACGTTGAAACCTTACGTAACTACCTACGCTCAACCGATCAATACCTACCACATGATTCGCACAAACCAGTACCGATCAGGCCACGTTGGAGGGAAGTAGCTGTACCAGTATTATGACCTGTACCAGAGGCTGCAGTTACAGTTTTTAGAACTCCAGATGATGGGTGCTGTGACACCCGAAACATGTAGAGAGTGACTTTGCAGTAAATAAATATCTGCATACTGTTGCATCTGGTTGGATTTTTATTAACATTGAATTACGATGCACAGAACCATGAGCTTAAAACAGCACATACTTCTCTGCAAACCTGAGAGTGACATATTCTACAAATATTGTATTCATTCATTGTGTTAATAATACACACAGCTGAATTTCTTTGATATTTCATATTTAAAGAAACAAAACTTAAAAATGCTATTTCACAGTACATTCCACTACAGACATTTCATACTTGAATAACTTAGATCAGCATTTTGTAAAATCACAGCATTCTTCATATGTCACAGCACATATAGCACTGGAATGTGTATTTTATCTGGCACAGGGTACTTAACACTCCCAACCTCCTAACATTTTGAACTGGATAACATGCCATTAAGTATTCTACCACTTCACCAACTTACTGGTACACTTTGTATTGACTGTCACCTGTAGGTTTCAGTATTTCTATAGCACATGTGATATGCAGTGTTTGATCATGGGCAGCAATTTTCTTTAGCACTTTCTCCTGCAAGTTCTTTTGTAAGATTAAAAGTCACCAATCTTTTAGCTTCTCTCAAATCTTCATATTTTTACTATTAATTTTAACACAGGGTTCCCTGTCACTAACGCAATGAGGACACTGTCAACAAAAGTGCCATTGTGATAAAACGGTGTTAATCGTCACAAAGTGGGCTTGCATGCACTCACAACTGAAAACAAGTTGCTCCATATCAGCAATATTGTCCTTTAGCACATAATAGACTTCACAGATACTGCATGTGAGTGTGCTCTACCCCTAGGACAATGAGAGTCAACACAAAAACTGATACTGGGTACATCCAATAGCTATTCCAACAGCATTATATGGACAATTTTATAAAATATCCAAAGTTCTAGGTATCTAATAAACATTTTTCAGCTACTTCTGAAGAAGTATCAAAACTCTATTTATTTCAAGCATTTCTGTCTTTGAATGGAAATACAAGTAAACTGCAGAGTCCTTTATATCCTGATACAATACAAATGGTTTATAAACTGTCAATAAAATTTAAAATGCATGCAACCTTAACTGCGTGATTTCAGGCCTCCATCGTGGTGTAAATGAGATCTGCGTTCTTCTGGGATATTAAGTGTCCGAAAATTGGTAGTTTCTGCTTCTGCTCGACCCATGAAGATGGGATCGTTGGTTGTCCCAAAACGTCGGTAACAAACTCCAAATCTATGCTGCGGAATATCCCAGAAAAAATCAGATCTCATTAACTGTTTATTGTTCCATAGAAATTCATGCTAGCTTGATAACATATTGCTATCAGTTACATGTAAATCGTGGTACCCTTTTAAATGTTGAATAAACACATTCCTTTTACTGTACTGTTAAACCTCTAATATTTAAAAATTACTCCTATATTATTATCAGCTGCTTGTAACGGATTCTGTGTAACATGAATACGTTTCAGATGCATGGTTTGCGCAATATATGTATGTACGGAGAAACATAACCAAATCCACCTCACAAAGACATGAGATTCTGAGGGCCGAAAGGCGATATTAAATAGGTACCTTCAAGCTTAAACAATTCCATATTTTAGACACAAGAGATTCTTCACCAGCAGAATTGTCAAAGATGTGACTAAGCAGCACATCATCAAAGCACCTACAAAACCGACAAACTGTCATAACCTTCGACTCCATTTTACCCACGCTGTCAAATTGCGGGAAAGCTTAGCCGTTACCACAGATCATTTAGTTTAGTCGTCACCTTTGATCCATGGTCGTTACTACCTCCGCGGGTCAGTAAACAAGTGCGCTGGCCGATGACACTCAGGTTTCGCCTCCGCACGCTTCGACCCGGGCGGCTTTTTACCGGTCTCCATTCCACAGGAACCCGACGGTTACATTATGATTATTGTTTGACATAATTACAGTATCAGACAATTAGAGATTTTACCTGTTCCATGCTAACATATATTTTCATTAATAAGCTTCAATATAGATAATGAAAATTTGCCAACAAATTGATCTGCACACAGGATTAATGGAAGGAATGAGCACCATCTTCTCAGACCAAATGCCAGCCTTTCATGTTTTCTGAGAAGTGCATACTTTACTGACACCAGAATTTTTAGTATTTCACCATACCATATCACAAGTCAAGAAGGAAAATGCACACTTTCAAGTAGAATTAAGATGCTTAAATACACACTCATTTTACTCTGCATATTAAATTTTGTGTGTAAAGATAATCCATAATACTGTATATAAAATGTTCATACTGTACTGCACTGTAAAAATTCCATAAACTGTGCATTCTTTGCATATTTCATATGTTTATGACTTATTCCACAATGTATTATCATTTTGGAAAACCTATGGATCCATTAAATTTATGTGTGCATATGGACAAGGAAGTCCAAGCATAAGATTAAAAAGTAAAAGAAGAAGGTGGCTGAAGATGATAAATATGAAAAATTGGAAAGAACTGGCATTGAATAGGAAGGCTTGGAATAGCCTAGTTGAAAAAGTCAAAACCCATAAAGTGTTGTTAAGCTAATGGAAGAAAAAGAATGTATGTATGTAGTATGTATACAAGCGGTGCTTTAATAAAATGCATAGGTTAAATGCGGACGGGACCCGTACTGAATGAATAAGGAGAAATTCCCTGAGGAGTGGAAAGATTCAATCATTGTACCTATCTATAAGAGGGGTGATAAAAACAGACTATAATAAGTAATTATAGGGGCATATCATTTTTGCCATCTACATACAAAATTTTATCCAACATCCTGCTCTCTAGGTTCATTCCAAACGCAGAAGAAATTACTGGCGATCATTAATGCATATCTCAATATAACAGGTCAACTACTGATCATATATTCTACAATCATCAAATACTTGAGAAAAAATGGGAATAAAAAGAAGCAGTGCATCAGCTTTTTATAGACTTCAAGAAAGCTTCTGATCAATTAAGGGGGAGGTTTTGTATAATATTCTCATTGAGTTTGGTATCCCTGTGAAACTGGAAAGGCTAATAAAAGTGTGTCTGACTGAAACATATAGCACAGTCCAGGTAGGCAAGAATTTGTCTGACAGGTTTCCTATTAGGAATGGTTTGAAACAAGATGATGCTCTATCGCCACTGCTTTTCACCTGCTTTAGAGTATGCCATTAGGAGGGTTCAGATAAACCAGGAGGGCTTGAAATTAAATGGTACACATCAGCTGCTGGTTCATGCTGATGACGTTAATATATTGGGAGGAAGTGTACATTACTATAAAGGAGAACGCAGAAACTTTTATAGTGGCTAGTAAGGAGATTGGACTAGAAGTAAATGCTGATAAAAGTACATGGTCATGTATCAAGATAAGAATGCAGGACACAGTCAACACATGCAGACTGATAATAATTCCTTTGAAAGGGTGGAAGAGTTCGAATATTTGGTAACAACCTTAACAAATCAAAATTCTATTCAGGAAGAAATTAAGAGCAGATTGAAGTCAGGGAATGCTTGCTATCATTCAGTGCAGAATCTTCTGTCTTCCAGGTTGCTATCCAAAAATTTAAAGATTAAGGTATACAGAACTACAATTCTGCCTGTTGTTTTGTATGGATGTGAAAGTAGGTTGCTGACATTGAGGGAGGAATGTAGACTGAGGGTTCACTTTATTATATATAGAATCAATACACAACAGGATGACTTTGTTCAAGTAGACTGAGGGTGTTTGAGAAAAGGGTGTAGAGGAGAATATTTGGGTCTAAGAGGGATGAGGTAACAGGGAAGTGGTGAATACTACATAATGAGGAGCTTAATGATCTGTACTCCTCAACCAATATTGTTTGGGTGATAAAATTGAGAATGAGATGGGCAAGGGCATGTAGCGCATATCGGGAAGAGGAGATACATATACATGGTTTTCGTGGGGAAACTTGAGGGAAGGAGACCACTTGGGAGATGAAGGCGCAGATGGGAGGATAATATTAAGACGGATCTTCAGGAAGTAGGATGTGGGCATATGGATTGGATCGAGGTGGCTCAGGATAGGGACAGGTGGCAGGTACTTTTGAATGCGGTAATGAACTTTCGGGTTCCATACAATGTGGGGGATGTCTTGACTACCTGAAAACCAATTAACTTCTCAAGAAGGATTCTGCTCCACGGAATATGTAAGTAAGTAAGTATAACGAAGTATCTATGGTATCTTCTAGGAGTAGTTTTGAGGGAAAAAGGTGAACATTTCAAATAAAAAAATAACCTTCAAAATTTATTCACATATATTACACAATATTATCTTTTTGTTATTATACTAAAAATTCTACATCTCCTACATGTTTATTCATCATTTTCAAAATCTTTTGGGTTCTTGAGCATAAGCTGATGATGCTTCTTCTCAACACCATCATAAATCAGGTACGCAATCACAAATGCTGAAAATAAAAATATTTATCATGGTTCATTCACAGTGTGTTAGTGAAAATCTAGACTGATAAATTATTACATCAAGACTGTGTGAAAGACTTCATTCTCAACATTAAACCAGATCCAATTCAATGCACTTGCAAGTTTAACTGAATGCAGATTGGTCAAGTTTACAGTTCTATAAACCAAGTATAGTTTGTCACAGTTACATCTTTCAATTAAAAGATACCATAAAAGAAGTATGGAATTGTATAGTGTCTTCTTGGGAAGTGATTCAAGAAAGCCCATTTCGCAGATGTCAGCAATCATCAAACTTCTGCAGTTCTACTTTGAGCAGCTCATGCTACATAGTGTCACATGATTGGACAAATAGTAATGAGTCAAAAAGGATGTGGAAGGAAGCTGTTGTGATGGCCTCTGAGGGAGTCACACAGTTTTCTTACACTAAAAAAAAAAGTACCACAAAATTCCGTGACCCCCTCAAAGGAAATCACAACAATGTCCTCCCACATCCTTTCCATTCCAATTCATTACTAAGCATCCCATCATTCAACACTATTAATATATCACAAATAAGAGGGACAAGGCAACAGCAGAGTGGAGAAAACTACATAATGAGAAGCTTTATGATTTGTACTCCTCACCAAATATTATTCAGGTGATCAAACTATGAAGCCAGAAATGGGTGGGACATTTAGCACATATGGGGAGAGGAGAGGTGCATACAGGGTTTTGGTGGGGAAACCTAAGGGAATGAGACCACTTGGAAGACCCAGGTGTAGATGGGAGGATAATATTAATATGGATCTTGGATGGAACAGCATGGACTGGATTGATCTGCTTCAGGATAGGAACAGGTGGTGGACTCTTGCGAATGCAACAATGAACCTTTGGGCTCCATAAAATGCTGGGCGTTTCTCGACTAGCTGAGGACCTATGAGCTACTCAAAAAGGACTCTGCTCCACATAGTCACAGCATGTAACAAAATACTTGTCAAAAGAGTCTGCATCCTGGCTGAGATATGAACCAGGCATCTGCCAAACGTGCTACTTGATCCAGCTTTCTCAGTAATATGCCATGAATATAAAGGATTTTGTAGCGAACGATTTCACATTATTCACTTTATTGCTATATAATGCCGTCAACACAACTATAATAGAATATAATATTAATGCAACATGTTTCGACTTACAATAGTCTTCTTCAGGCTAAGCTAAGAATCGTTATTGCTTTACAGGGTGGTTGTGCACATTTGGGATCCCATATGGCTTACAGTTTTTTTATACACAATGTGACTTATATTTACTGTGCTATTATAAGTAGGGTTAAGTGTGTGGCATGTGCAAAACTACTTGCGTCCGTTGTTCTTCTGCTTTTGGAGCTCTCTGTTGGAGTGGGGTGGGGGTGGGGTGATTTTTTGTCCACTTGCACTTCTGTATGTTTCTGCTTTCTGTTTATTGGGCGGTTGCTCCTCTTTTCAGTTTTGTGAGGTGGTTGCCAGTTTCCTTGGTGTACTGGTGGGTTGGGTTGGGCTTCTGTCCCTCTGTAGCTTACCCTTCTTGCAGGGGTTACTAGCAGAAACATATAGCAGTACAAGTGGACAAAAAAAAAAACCCCCACCCCCTACCCCACTCCAATGGAGAGCTCCAAAAGGAGAACAACAAACTCAAGTAGTTTTGTACACACAACACTCTTAACCCTACTTATAGTAGCATAGTAAATATAAGTCACATTGTGTTCAAAAAACACTGTAAGCCATATGGGATCCCAAATGCGCACAACCATCCTGTAAAGCAATAACGGTTCTTAGCTTTGCCTGAAGATGACTATTGTAAGTCGAAACATGTTGCATTAATATTATATTCTATTATAGTTGTGTTGACAGCAATGTATAGTAATAAAGTGAATATACAGATACACAACGGGATGACTTCATTCAGATTTCACATTAACCAACTGTTCTAAACCCAACACACTGTGACCATGTGATAACATTCTTTCAAAAGTTTAGCCTGAGACAACAGATACAGATGATGGATGGGGGCAATGATGCAGATGAAAGTGTCCCAAGGAGTATGCGATAATCTAATGCCTTATTAATAAATTTCACATACTGTATGTCAAATGGCAGTAGTGCCCTGATGTGGCACTTGAGTGTTAGGAAATAAATACAGGTTACTTATATAGTTTTATTTCCAGAATGGAATGGTTGGGCCATACAAACTTAAACTGGCAAAGATTCTGTAAATGAGAATAAAATAAAATATGCTGTCAATGATGTAGTAAGAAAGGTTTCAAAGCTGCAGCAAGGTTTTATGGACTGAAAAAGACAACAGTATTTCAAGACTGATTTCCAAAGATTAGAAGGATGTGGAAAGAAGCACGTGTGGATTTGGGAAAGAACAGTAGCCCTATCAACCACAATGAGCCAGTTCTACTTTAATAAAAAAAAAAGTCAAAACACTAAATGAAGGTTTTTTCAAAAACTGGGAAAACCTTTGTGGACGGGTATTTAATAAAATCTTCCAAAATTCATGATTAACATATCAGTAGGTAATCAATGTAACAAGAAGTCACTCACGTGGTACAACTCGAAAAATGTTGGAACGAATACGGAAGAAAATGTTGGGGAGACCTTTACTTATAACACCAGCAAATGCTCTTTGTTCAAATGGCGAGAGTCGGTACTGGATGATACCTCGGATTTTGGCCAGCTCACCAAAGTGCTTTCCCATTGTGCTGTAATCTGCTGGTAAAAAAAAAAAAAAGTTATATCCTTCAACTGCATAAGCTGTGAAGAATCTTTTGCCATCAGTGTCACATAAAAATCTAAATATAAAATAATTATTGTTTTTGTTACTTTGTTCCGAGTGTGAAAATGAAGTGCATCACGGAAGGAGGTATATACATTCACACTGTCCAGACAGGACAATGCTGAAGAAAACATGTTTCTAAGGAAGGGGAGCAAATGTGGAGAAAATCACAAAGTGGATAACTTTCAAATTTGTACTTTACACCTTTTATATTTAATGTGCTTAGGGCAAATTGGACTGGACATGCAGCAAGCATGTTAAAACATAATGTACATGAACATAGAGTACAAACATCCTACTCAGTAGGAAAGATCATGATTCTTAATGCACTATATGCAATTAGATCACTTTTGTGTCCAGCAAAGATTAATGTAACATATGAAACACACCTTTTCCACTATTTTGATATGGCTCAACATTGTAAAGAACAAGACATAGAAATATGTGCTTTAAAACTTTCATTTGGTACTCTGAACATCTGTGTATTAACACTCTACACAGCCCCTTCTGGAAATTTTGGCAGCTTCTTACCCAAGCTCGACACAATTCTTCAATCATTATATACATCCAAGCTACACTTCATTATCTGTGGGGACATAAACATCAATTACCTAAATGAGAGTGAAAACAAAAACCAAATGGACAATTTATTACTATCCTATAATTTAATTAGTATTATTAACTTCCCAACAAGAGTACAAAATACCTCTGCCACTGCAACAGACAACATTTTTATTGATGTATCTCAACTTGAAAGTAACATGGTAACTCCTACTATAAACAACAAGTCTGACCATGATGCACAGTTGTTAATAATTAGTACTGATTATTCCCATGTCCCAGTACATAAACTTAAAACCATTAGAAAAATTAATAGGTTCATAATATCTGATTTTATTGATAAGTTGAGCTGGGAATCATGGGATTCCATCTTCAACATTGAAGATGTAAATGCTATGTTTAATTTCTTCTTAAATATTTATTTGAGGATCTTCAATACTAGCTTCTCTCTAAAGAAAGTAATCAATAGAAATAATAATGATAACAACTGATCACTTCAGGCATTAGAGCATCATGTAGATATAAGAGGGAACTGTACTCTATATACACGAATAGTAATAATCTGGAATTAAAAAGACGCTACCAAGTATATTGTAAAATACTGTCTAATGTAATTAGGGAGGCGAAAAGAATATATTATGACAAAAAATAAAAAAATAAAGCAATAAAGGTAAAACCACTTGGGATATTATTACGAAGCTAACTAACAATCAACACTCTCATACTGATAAACAAGAGCTAACGACAGACAGTGAACACTTGAAAGATCAACAAGATATAGAAGATGCCTTTCACTACTACTTCTCGACTAAAAAACTAAACTCCGTGGCCTTAGTCCGCACGCGAACTATACCGACAGAGCGACCGCCGCCGGTCGGCGAAGTTAGTGCCAACTTTTGCGGATAGAGGGGTGTCACGTGGTCAGCGCAA
>Ga0123354_10004173_pt1 | contig 20369 bp, 20 predicted proteins | sample TergutLab28metaG_2_FD_97872 | JGI IMG/M metagenome (GOLD analysis project Ga0123354, IMG submission 97872) | Labiotermes labralis P4 segment gut microbial communities from Petit-Saut dam, French Guiana - Lab288 P4 | ecosystem: Host-associated > Arthropoda: Insects > Digestive system > Gut ...
GAAACGCTCGGTGAGGTCGGGGTTGTCGCGGTGGCGTTAACTCATCGACGCCATCTTCGGCCAATATTGCGAGGCGGAGCTCACACAGCCCACCTTCGTGACGGACTATCCCATCGAGATGTCGCCCCTGTGCAAACGCCACCGCGACAACCCCGACCTCACCGAGCGTTTCGAACTCTTCGTAAACGGCAAGGAGCTCTGCAACGCCTACTCCGAGCTGAACGACCCCATCGACCAGTTGGGCCGTTTCAAGGATCAACTCTCCCTGAGCGAAAAGGGCGACGACGAGGCGATGTTCATCGATATGGATTTCGTGCGCGCCCTCGAATACGGCATGCCCACCTGCTCGGGAATGGGCATCGGCATCGACCGCCTCACGATGTTTATGACCGACCAGCCTTCGATACAGGATGTGCTCTTCTTCCCGCAGATGCGCCCCGAGAAAGCCGCTGTGCGTGACAGCGATGCGCAGTATATGGCGGCTGGTATCCCGGCGGAGTGGATCCCTGTTCTGCAAAAAATGGGACACATGACACTCGACAGCGTGCGCAACCTCGCGCCGGGAAAACTTTTTAATGATCTGTGTGGGTATAACAAGAAAAACAAGGCGGGGCTGAAGAACCCGACCCCCGAGGAAGTGAAGCAGTGGATAGAATGTTAAACCTAAAAAATACGAAAAAATGAGAAAAAAGATTGTTGCAGGGAACTGGAAAATGAACACCACTCCCGCCGAAGGCGTAACGTTGGCCAAGGCCGTAGCGGCCGGCCGTAAAAATGTGGACGACAGTGTAAACTTGATCGTGGCCCCCCCGTTCACCCACTTGAGCGAGGTCGTTAAGGCTACGCGCGGCAGCGGCGTGGCCGTGGCGGCGCAAAACTGCGCGGCCGAGGCCAAGGGCGCCTATACCGGCGAGATCTCGGCGCAGATGATCGCCTCGCTGGGGGTCGAATATGTCATCTTGGGCCACTCGGAGCGCCGGCAATATTACGGCGAGACCAGCCAGACGTTGACCAAAAAGATGGAGCAGGTGTTTGCCAACAACCTGATACCCATCTACTGCGTGGGCGAAAAACTCGAGGAGCGCGAGAAGAACAAACACGAGGAGGTGGTCATGGCGCAGATCGAGGATGTCCTCTTCCCGCTCGCTAAAGATCAGTTCGCCAAGGTGATAGTGGCTTACGAACCCGTTTGGGCCATCGGCACCGGCAAGACCGCCACCTCCGAGCAGGCGGAGGAGATGCACCACTTCATCCGCAAGACCCTGGCCGAGAAATTCGGCGAATTGGCGCAAAAGACGGCCATCCTCTACGGCGGGAGCTGCAATCCGGGCAACGCCGCGGAGCTCTTCGGCAAGGCCGATGTGGACGGCGGACTGATCGGCGGCGCATCGCTCAAGGCCGACGACTTTATCGCCATCGGCAAGTCTTTCAAATAAGTTTTATCTCGAGGTTTTCACCGATTATTCCCGGCCAGGCCCCCTTCTCCATCAGGGGCTTGCGCCGGGGATGGGCGAGTAGCCATTTGTTTCGCGCAAACAGAAGTTTTTCGGATTCGTCCTTATAGCGGGGATCGAGAGGTTCGTTGGTGCCTTTGGGCAGGATGACGATGCACTTGAAGCCGCCCGCCTCGGTCTTGCACGGGCCGAAGTGGAGGGTGGTTTCGTATATCTGAAACATAGTCCCCTTGGGGATGTAGAATATGGAGAGTTTTTCCACATCGAACATGTCATTTTCCACATCCTGCAAGCGGCCCAGCATCAACACCATGTCGGTTATGGCGATGTTTATCTCGCTGCCCATGTGGTATTCGAGGCCGTTGAGGGTGGAGTTGGGGCCGTTGCAGTAGCCGATCTGAATGGGCATTTGGCCGTAGAACTGCATCTCGAGACGCTCCCTGACGGGGAGCGCTTCCATTTCGGGCACCGAGGCCTTGTAGATGTTGCCATCCTGCGGGATATCCGTCCGCTCCTCCATATATTCGATCAGCGGGGCCACGTCGTAGCCCTTGACAAGGCGGCCGAAAGTGCCGAACGCCTTGTCGGTTATCTTCATGATTTTGAGCTCAAGGTTGAGCTTTACGATCTGCTCGTAGGTCATATCCGAAAATTTAATATTCCCACAATTCGATATCCATATAAGTGGACAGCAGGCGCAACTCCTTCATAATGTCGCCGTAAGCCACGATAAAGTGCGGTTCCCACCCGTCCCCGGCCATTTTGGCCACTTTTTCGGAGGCGGCGCCCTCGGCGGGCCTGACGGTTACGGAGGTGCCCCAGAACTTCTGGGGTTCGTCGAGCGCCTCGCCCTTCATGGCGAAGATGCGGAACCCCTCGGGGCTCTTGCCCAGCCGCAGCACCGTAACCTCGCCCTGGCGCAGGCCCATCTCCATAGTGGGGCCGATCTTGCGATTGGGGTGCACGCCGACGCCGGCGCCCTCTTTTTTGCGGGCGAGGCACGAAGCGCCCGCGCCGCAGTGCCAGAAGACGATGCCGTTCGCTTTCTCGTCCACCGCCACCGGGTCGCCGAAGTAGACCGCGCCGCCCGAAAGCTCACTGCCCATTACCATTGTAATTACGCCGCCCAGGTCGGTTTCGCACGAGCTGGGGATGCCGTTGTCGTTGAGCATCGAGAGGACGCCGCAGACCGGAGCGCCGAAGCCGGTGAAGAAGTCGGGCCAGCAGCGCGAAGCGATGGCGCCGATATGGTTTTTGTCGATGAAATTCTGATAGGCCTTGCGCAGACGGGCATATTTTTCCAGATTTTCTTCAGGTGTTTTTTCCCAGCCTTTGGTCCGGCCGGTAAATTCGCCGAGCATCTCCTTGTAATCTTCCGGAGCCATAGCGGCGGCGTCGCGCATGATGTCGGCGGCCTCGGTCTGGAGTACGCGGATGCCGAACGTGCCGCTGAGCAACGTCTCGTCGATGGCGCCGAACCCGAAACCGGCCGGCTGCGAGCCGACGACGCCGATGGTGAACCGGCGCATCGACTTGACGAGCCGGAGCGCCCTGCTCATGGCCGAAAAACTCTCTTTCACGCTCTTTTCGTCGGGATCGCCGAAAACGAACTCGAACTGTTTTTGCTGGTTGAACAAAAAGTTGCCCGCCGAAAAGGCGCCCGTGAGCGAGTTGAGTTTCAGGCGGCCGCCGTCGATGGTCGGCTCGCGCACGCTCCATATCGCCATCGGGCAGTCGAAGCGGCGGGTAAGTTCGGCCATATTGTCCGCGCCGACAAAGGTCGTGGATTGGTATATCACCAAGTCGGGGGGCGAGAGTTGCCGATCCGAAAATTCGCCGATCGCCTCGGGGGTCATCAATATCTCCTTGGGCGAAACGACCTCGCCGAAGATATCACGTAACATTTTCAGCGACTGCTCGAATTTGGCCAGGGCGTCAGGCTGCGAGAAGGTCGGCTTGGCCATCGGCACAAACATCACATTGAGCTTCATTGTTTTATCAGGATTATCCGATTAATATTCGTTTTCTTCGAACGCGATCACACCGGAGAGTTCCCCCTCGGCCGGCGTAGCGGAACCGGCCTTGCGCTGGTTGAGCTGGGTTACTATTTCGGTGTAGCGCTCGTCGGTGAGCTTGTAGAGGAAGAACATTGCAATGAATGTTGCCACGGCCAACCCGCCGGGATAGAGGAACATCAGCCCCTTGATACCCTCGATGGCGCGCGGGGTCTGCTCCGCGTTGGCCACGTAACCCACCACCGCGAGCACGACGCCCGGAACGAAGCCGGCCAGCGCCTGCGAGAGTTTTCGGGAGAAGATGAAGGTCGAGTAGACCAGACCCTCGGCCCTGCGCCCTGTCTTCCACTCTCCATATTCGACCGCGTCGGAGACCAGCGCCCAGTTGAGGGTGTTGATGAACGAGCTGCCGAAGAATGCCAGACATGCAAATACTATGAACGTTACGGGGCCTTTGACCACAAACCACGCGATGAGGTCGGCCGCGGCCCATATCACCGCGCCCAGGATGTAGACGTTCTTCTTCCCGAAGCGACGCACGAGCATGGGCACCATGGCCACGCCCAAAAATACGCAGCCGATGCTGAAAAAGCCCATGTATGGCACTATCGATATGTCGTGCAGTGCATATTGTGAGAAGTAAACTTGCACGGCGAGTTTGACGTTGAAGGCCGAGAAGGTGAACAGGTTGACAAGGCACAGAACCAAGAGGGGCGGGTTTCGCAGCAGCGAGCGGTAGTTGGCTTTCATGTCCCCCTTTTCGCGTTTGGGAGGCTGCTCGGGTACGTGGTGTTCCCTGATGTTGGCGTAAGAGGCAAGTTGCAGCCCCATCCCCGCCACGGCGAAGACCGCCGCCGCTACGATATATCCCGTCTGGATGCTTTTGAAAGCCAAGACAATGGGCATAAAACCCACGGTCGTGAACAACAGGCCGGTGTTGGCCCCCGCCCAGCGGAACGAGGCCAGGTCGCTGCGCTCTATCGGGTCCTTGGTCATAGCCGGGATCATCGAACCGTAGGGTATGTTGAAGATGCTGTAAACGGTGCCGAAAGCCATATATGTCGCAAAGGCCCAGATGATGCGCCCGTTGAGTTCGAAATTGGGCGTGGTGAAGCTCACCACGGTCATCAGCGCCAGCGGCGCGGCGGCGTAGAGCATGAAGGGGCGGAATTTGCCCCGCTTGCCGAACTTCGTGCGCCCTTCGACCCACGTGCCCACGGCCATGTCCGAAAAACCGTCCCACACCTTGGTTACCAGAAAAACAAGGCCGGCAATGGCGGCCGGAAGGCCCAGCGCGTCGGTGTAAAACTTGAGCAGATAGATCTGCCCCATGTCGAAGAGGAAGTTGTTGCCCACATCCCCCAGGCCGTAGCCGATTTTCTCGCGCAGGGTTACTTTTACGTTATGTTCGGTTCCGCTCATAATTCATTGGTTTACCAGATTACCATCACCACGCCGACGGCAAAGAGCGTTACGAAGACTATCTTGCGAAAGAGCAGTTCATTGACCTTGTTGTGCACGATCTCCCCGACCGCGATGCCCAGCACCAAAGCGGGAAGCAGCCAAAGCAGGGATATGCCGATATTTGCGGTCAGCGCCCCGCGCCGCAGAAACTGTATGATAAGCAGCGTGTTGAGCAGCGTCCACAGCAGGCACATCGTGGCGCGGAACTCTCCCTTGTCGGTGAGTTTTTTGGTCGAATAGAGCACCACGAGCGGCCCTCCCGAGGCGAACACCCCATGCACGATCCCTCCCAGAAAGAGATAGGCGTAGTTCAGCGGGCTGAATTTTTCGGCCTTGTTCTCTCTCGTGACACTTTTAGGTCTAAATATCTTCCAGAGCTGGATGCCGGCGGAGAAGATGATGAACGCCCCCAGCGCCTTTTTGAGAATATAGGCGTCCACTTTGTCGAATATCCACATCCCGATGGGCAGCCCCAGCGCCGCGAGGCCGAAAATGATGATGAACTGCTTCCAGTTGATCCTGCGGCATTTGGTTATTACGAAATATAAGGCCAAGAGCCAGGCGATGATCGTCAGGATGATCTTCGAAAAGAGCAGGCCGTCGGGCATGGAGTGCGTGATGGCGATAACGAACGGGAGCGCGAGCACCGTGCACCCGAAACCCGTGATGGCTTCGAGGGCGTGGGTGATAAAGACCACCAGGCTAAGCAGCAGGATAATACCGATGGTCAGCGACATTTCCCGGCGATTATCTTGTCGACCATTTTCATATTCACCGGCACGATGTTGTTGCCCATCTTGGGATCGTCCATAGCTTTTTCGAAAAGTGGGGAGAGCTCTTTTGTGCCGAGTTTGACACCGATATCCCCGAAGGTCATGGGCAGGCCGAACTTTTTCTTCAACTCCACGATGCGACTGTGGAGACGTTCGATCTGCTCCTGCTGCGTCCCCTCGCCGAAGACAGCTTTGCCCACCTCGGCCAGCTTGGCGCGGGTGGCGGGATCGGCGGCGTTGAGCAGCAACACATCTTCCATCGTGAAGGCGCATGCCTCCCCGTGGGGCACATGCCACTCCTCGGAGAGGATGAACGAGAGGGCGTGGACGGCCGCCGTGCCCGTGAGGTTGAAAGAGATGCCGGCCATGCAGGCGCCCTCGAGCATCTCCTTGCGCCCCTTCACCGGATTGTCGAACGCCACCTCCATCCATCGCAGGATGTGGATGGCGCTGCGGATGGCCGCTGCGTCCGAGACGGGGGTGGCGTTGCGGTTCCAGATCGTCTCGAGCGCGTGGGAGAGGGCGTCGAAAGTGGTGGCCGCGGTGAGGGCCGAGGGCAGGTTGTAGGTGTATTCGGCCGCCAGCACCGCCACGTCCGACTGCAACAGCGGGTTGTTGAGGGTATATTTGCGCCCGGTGCGGGCGGTGTAAACGCCGAACTTCGTCACTTCGGCGCCCGTGCCGGCGGTGGTGGGGATAAGTATCAGTTTGACCTCCTTCTTTTCGATTTTGCGCGTGGCCTGCGCCCCGAGATAGTCTTCCAGATCGCCGCCATTGCTCAAAACCGCCGCTATGCCTTTGGCGGAGTCCATCGTGCTGCCACCGCCGATGCCGACAATGGTATTGATACCCTTGCCTTCGAGCCCTCCGGCCATATCCATAATGTCGGCCACCTTGGGATCGGGAAAAACCTTGTTGAGCCTTACTATGCCCCGGCGCTTGGCCAGCTCGGCGAGCATCGCATCGCGCAACTCGAAGGGCCGGTTGTCCTCGATGACGGCGACATTGGCCGACGGGCCGCCCACGTAAAAGAGAAGACAATCCAAGTCGCCCGCCGTAAGACGGTCGAGCTGGATGATCTTGGACGAAGAGAGAACTTGCTCTAACATTTTTTCGTATTTACTAAGCGGATATTCTTAAAGTGAATCGATCTCTTTTATGCAGCCCCTGAGAAATTCCGTCCATTCGGGGGTGGAGCCGTCGCCGAATTTGGCGTTCATCCATGCGTCGATGATGCCGTAAGCCACGTTGGGATGGGTGATCCATTCGCCGAGCACCAGCGCGTTGCAGTTGTTAACGGCCTTGGCGCGGTCGGCCGTGTAGCAGTCGAAGGCGTGCACCGGATAGACCCCCTTGAATTTTGCGGCGGTGATGACGCTGCCCGCGCCCGTGCCGCAGATGATGATGCCCCTCTGGTATTTACCTTTGCTGATGCCCGCGGCGACAGCGGCGGCGGCCTTATTGTAGGGAACGAAATCGCCCCCCTCTTTCATGCCCAGATCGTCGACCTTGAAGCCTTTTTTCTCGAGATAAGTTATGATCTCCTTTTTGAGCGCCAGTCCGGCGCGTGTGCAACCAATTGCTATTGTTTCCATTTTTTTGTAGTTATGTTTACTCGTTATACTTATGCTTCTTCTACTACTTTCCAGCCCAGCGCGTCGGCAAGCTCGAAGACCGGTTGCTTCAGGTCGCCGTAATATGTTACCCTGTGCCAGGCCCACTTATCCCACTGTGTAAAAAGCTTTTCGAAGTCGCCGATCGGCACGGCGACAAGTTTTGTGCGGCAGGCTTTATCTTCGGTGCTGTTGTCCACGGCCTTGGCCTGATGGAGGAGGATCTCCTTGCGGCCCGGGTGCATTTTGAGCGTCGTAACCATATAGCCGGTCGGCAATGTCGAGCGCACCGAGGCCCCCTGCCGGTCTTCCGAATGGGTCATGATTGTGAAGGGGTTCACCGCCCCCCCGGGCCCGAACGGCTTGTTTGTTGCCACGCAATGGGAGTAGATGATTTGCTTGTTGGCCAGGTCCATCACCGGATCGGAGATATATCCCGGCCGGCCCTTGGCCAGGGTCGACATGACGACCATCGTTACGGTCGAAAGCGTGTCGCACTCGCAGGCGCCGACCAACCCTTCATTGAGCAATTCGTGGAAGCCGAGGCACGGATAGGCGTTGATCTGTCCGCTGTAGAACCCGTCGAGACAGGCGACCGTGATGGCGCAGGCGTCGTACTTCTTCAGGGCCTCTTTCATCGCCAGATAGAATCGGGCCGATTTTTCGAGCGTCAAGTCGCGAACGCCGACAACCGCTTCTGATTCCTTTTTCCAGCGGTTGACGACCTCCATCGCCTGCTCCTTGTCGGCCTTTTCCCACATATCGTTCAGCTCGGAGAACGGCCGCCGGATGATCTCGATGCCGAGCTCCTCTTTAGTCTCTTTCCGCACATCGTCCCACCCTTTTTCGTATTCGAGTATTCTCTTTGTCTTGAGCTCTTTGCGCAGCTCGTCTATCGAAAGCAAGTCCAATTTGTCGTCTACGCACGTCATGTCGGCATTTACGTTGGCGACAATATTCTCCCGGACTTTCGTAACGCTGTCGACGAACATTTTGTAGCCGCCCGGCCCCATGGCGAGGGGCAGGCAGTTGGCGGCGGCGACCAGATGGGCGAAATTGCCCGACGACATGAACGAATAATTTTCCGCCTGCTTGCGCAACATGGCGGAATTGCTGCCGAGGAACCCGCCGGTGCCGCCATAGATGTAGTCGGCATAGAGCACCGGCTTTCCGCTGCCTACGAACGGATCGATGACATTATGTACCTTGCTGACCAGATGAATGACCAGGTAGCCGTCGATATCGCCTCTCGCTTTGTCCCCGAGCAGGATATTTTCCGCCTGCTTCGCGCTGCCGACTATCGATTGGGTGAAATTGATTTCCGGGCATTCGTTTGTCAGGGTGTTGGACATCTTTTCGATGACGGGGCTGAAATTGTAGGCGATATTGGGCCAGCAAGGCTCTTCGGTTGTGATCCCGGGGGTAACGAAAACGAGCCTGACATTCATTTTGCCGTTGATCGCGCGGTTTTCCGCCGCGGAGCTTGTGTGGTCGTCCTCTACAACGCCTGCCGCACGGCCCGCCGCAAGGATCGACGATGGTTCGATGAACCCCGCAAGGGCCACCGCCCCGAGACCTTTGGCGACATGGGCCAAAAAATCGCGTCGCGAATGGGCGCAGCCATCGCAAGTAAGAGCCTCCTTGATCTCTGTTATCTTGGTTTTCATGGCCGAAAGGGATTAAAATGGGTTATTTTTTGGTTTTTAATAACGTTTTTGCCTCTTCCGCAATGTCGGCGGCAGTCAGGCGGAAACGCGCCACGAGCTCGTCCTGCGTGCCCACCTCGCCGAACTGGTCGTGAATACCCACGCGCCTGAGCGGCGCGGGGAAGTTCTCGGCCAGCACCTCCGCCACAGCCGAACCGAGGCCGCCGATGACTTGATGGTTCTCGGCTGTCAGAATGGCGCCGGTCTGTTTGGCATACTTGACTATGAGCTCCGAGTCGATGGGTTTCAGGGTGTGCATGTCGATGACGGCGGCCGAAATCCCATCTTTAGCCAGAAGGTCTGCCGCTTGCATGGCGTTAGGCACCATTATGGCCCCCATGGCGATGATGGTCAAATCTTTGCCATCGCGCAACACCTTGCCCTTGCCCAATTCGAATTTCTCGCCCTCCTTGTAGATATCGTCGACGGCCTTGCGGTGCAGGCGCATGTAGGTGCAACCCTTGTGCTCGTAGCTGCGCAGCAAAAGCTCTTTGAGCGATACGCCGTCCGAGGGCTCGAAGATCACCAACCCCGGAATGGTGCGCATGATGCCGGCGTCCTCGAAAGGCATGTGGGTGCCTCCGTTGAACGCGGCCGAGACGCCCGGATCGGTGCCCACGAGTTTTACATTTTGACGTGCATAATTGCACGAAAGAAAAAATTGGTCGAAGGCGCGCCGCGAGGCGAAACAGCCGAACGACGCCGCGAAGGGGATCTTGCCTCCGGCCGAAAGACCCGCGGCGGTGCCCACCATGTTGGCCTCGGCTACACCCATGTCGAAGGCGCGCTCGGGGAATTTGTTTTTGAACGGCATCGTTCCCGAGGCCTTCATCAGGTCGGCCTCGAGCACGACCACGCGCTGGTCCTTCTCGGCCAGCTCTATCAGCGTTTGGGCGTATATCGCCCTCATTTCCATTGTTGCCATAGTCTTATTTGCACTTTTCCAGGGCGGCGCACGCCGCTTTGGCGGTTTGGTAATCGAAAGTCATGTTATGGTTGTCGAGCCGCGCCTCGGCGAAGTCGGCCCCCTTGCCCTTGATCGTATCGAGCACGATCATGCTCGGGCGGCTACACTCCCCGTGTGCCCGATCGATGGCCATCTCCAGCGCCCGGAAGTCGTGCCCGTCGATGCGCTGCACGAACCAGCCGAACGCCAGCCACTTGGCGGTGATATCCTCGATATTCATGATTTGGTGCGTGTAGCCGTCGATCTGCATCTTGTTGTAGTCGGTAAAGCCGATGAGGTTTTTGAGCTTGAACTGCGCGGCGGCCATAGCCCCCTCCCACACTTGCCCTTCCTGGCTCTCGCCGTCGCCGACAATCAAATAGACCTTCTTGTCGATCCCGTCGAGGCGGTTGGCCAGCGCGATGCCGATGGCGGCCGAAACCCCCTGGCCCAGCGAGCCGGTGGTCATGTCGATGCCCGGGGTGCGGTTCATGTCGCAGTGGCTGGGCAGATTGGTGCCGCATTTGTTGAGCGAGTGGAGCCATGCCTCCGGGAAAAAGCCCTTGTCGGCCAGCGCGCTGTAGAGCGCCGGGCCCGAGTGGCCTTTCGAGACCACTAATTTGTCGCGCAATTTTTTCTTCGGGTCGTTGGGCGATATGTCCATGTACTTGTAATAGAGGATCGTCAGTACCTCTATTATGGACAGTGCTCCGCCGATGTGCCCCACGCCCAAATAGCCGATCGTGTCGATCGTCATACTGCGGATGCGGCGGGCTTTCTCGGTTAAAAATTCGAATTCCGTGTTTTCCATACGATTTTTATTATTTATTGTTCATGATTATTTGCGAGGGAAGTATCCGGTGCACATTTTCGAATTTTTCCGAGGCGTTCTTGTTGGCCAGAAGTATCTCCACCGCGCAACTGCCATAACTCTCGAGTGGGATCCGCGCCACATTCATCGCGGGTGCCAGGGCGTCGATCACCGGACTGCCGTGAAAACAGGCCAATCCGAAGCGCGTGTTGTCGATCCCGCGCCGGTGCATGTAGAGCAGTGCCTCGGAGGCGAGGTAATGGGTCGTGAAGAAAAAGGCGTCTACGTCGGGAGCCTTCTCGGGAGCCTTCCCGGTGGCCCCGCCGATACCTTCCCCGAGCAGGCGGTCGAGCGTCCGCACCAGGTCGGCGCGGTAATCGTCGCGGCGGATGCGGCAGACGAGCCTGTCGTCGACCTCCATCCCCGCCTTGCGCATGGTGTCCAGATAGGCTTTGTTGCGGATGGTGATTGCCGACACCCCCGTGTCGGGTGTGACAAGAGCGATCCGGCAACGGCCCTTTTTGATCAAGCCGTCGAGCAGAATTTCTGTCGCCCTGTATTCGTCAGCCACCACCCAGTTGGTGTCCAAATCCGAAAAATAGCGGTCGACCAACACGAAAGGGACATGGTCGGCCTGCAGGCCGACGAGTTCCTCGCGGCAATGCTCCGTGGGGGCGATGATCAGTCCGTCGACCCGGTTGGCCTTCAGGTTGCGGATCATCTTAGCCTCCTGCTGCGGGTCGTGGCCCGAACTGCATATCACGATGATATCCCCCTGTTTCTCGGCGGCGTTCTCGATCTCCATCACCAGCTCGGAGTAGAACATGTCGCCCACCGAGGGGACGACCACGCCGATGGTGTTGGTGTATCCACTCACCAGGCTGCGCGCCAGTCGGTTGGGCTCGAAATTGACCTGCCGGACATAGTCGAGGATACGCTTCTGGGTGGCGGCGCTGATGCCTTTTTCAGTCCCGATGCCCGACAAAACGAACGAAATTGTCGTTTTGGACAGGTTCAACTCGTTGGCGATATCCCTTAGTGTCATGCTGCCTTCTTTCGATCAGACGAATTCCTTGCAAATGTATAAATTTTTTTGTTCTGCGCAAATATTTTACCCTAATTAATCGGGTTAGATCGCGAATTTTTGCTAAAAAGGCAATGAAAGCAAAGGGTTGCGGCCATAGCCGCAACCCTTTGCTTTTTACTTTGTGACGCCGACGGGACTCAAACCTGTAACCTTCTGATCCGTAGTCAGATGCTCTATTCAATTAAGCTACGGCGCCTTGGATGTGGGTGCAAATATAAGCATTATTTGCCAATTTCGCAGGCCACAGGGCCAAATTTCGGACTACTGCTGTTCATCCCCAGCGTCGTCCGTTCCATCCGTGGACTGTTGTCCGCGCAGGTGGGCGCTGACGGCGATGGCCTCCTTGGTCGCCTTCATCTTGGGCGACAGGCCGTCGTAGAGCGCCTGCAGCTCGTCGGCGGGGATGCGGTCCATGAGGTTCATCACGTAGAGCACCCCGGCGAAATTGGCGCTGTAGCTCTTCGCGCCGTCCTGCCAAAGTTGGATGATCAGCTGTTGCTGGTGCTCCTCGTCGTGGCATTGGACCGAATCCTTTTTGAACTGCGCGGTCAGGCGGGCGAAGTCGCGGGTAACGGCATCGTTGGCTTCGGTGCCCGTAACCTCGATGTCGTTCTCGGTGGTGCCGGTCTGCTTGACGGTTATATTACCGGGCTCGACCACCAGCTGGCAAAGCACGCCGGCGCGGGTGATGAGGACACCCAGCGAGGGTTCGGCGGCGTAACCCTCGAGGCGGAACGCCCCGTCCTGAACCGCCGCGCCCACCGTGGGGGTCTGGTCGTCCTGATGGGCAAAGAGCCACACGCTGTCGACAGGCACGAGCACCGTGCCTGTGATGGTGAAGTTGGATTTAGCGGTGGGTTTGGTGTGGCAGCAGACCGCGAGGGCCGCAATGGCTAACACAAATAATCTTTTCATCACGTTTTGGTTTTTAATATCCTTTCGGGGTTTTGGCCCAGGAACGCCTCCCAACTTTGGGACGGGCGGTTCCGGGCTGGTTTTGTCTTTGCGGCCGCCAGCGGCGAGGAGCTCTGGAAATGGTGGCACACCGCCACCGCCAGACCGTCCGTGGCGTCGAGTTTTTTCGGAGAATATTCTATTTTGAGCATCTTACCGAGCAGCGCCGCCACCTGCTCTTTCGAGGCGCCCCCGCGGCCCGTTATCGACTGCTTGACAAGTCTAGGGGCGTATTCGAAGACCGGCAGCCCGCGCGTGAGCGCCGCCGCCATCGCCACTCCCTGCGCCCGCCCCAGCTTGAGCATGCTCTGCACATTCTCGCCGAAGAAGGGCGATTCGAGCGCCACCTCATCAGGTGCGAACTCTCCTATAAGTCCGCTCACCCGCTCGAAGAGCAGGCGCAGCTTTTCGTAGGGGTCTTCGAGCTTGGCCAAGTCGATATAGCCCAGCGCGACACACCCCAGCGCGCTCCCCTCGACCGACAACAGGCCGTAGCCGGTGTAGTTGGTGCCGGGGTCGACGCCCATGATCAGCTTGTGCGTCGCGCCACTTTCACCGCTACTTTTCACCAGTTGTTTTTTTCAGTTGCTTCTCCATCCCGTAGACCGTAGTGGCCAGCGCGGGGAGGTTTTTGAATATGGCGAACGAGCGCTTGTAGTTGCCCGCCTTGAACGCCGGGAAGCCCATAACGCTCTCGCCGTCGGCGATATCGGCCAGCACCCCCGATTTGGAGGCCACGCTTACATTGCTGCCGATTTGAAGGTGGCCGACGAAGCCCACCTGTCCGCCGATGAGGACGTTGTCGCCTATTTTGGTCGACCCCGCCACGCCGAGCTGCGCCGCCGACACGGTGTTTTCACCAATCACTACGTTGTGTGCCAGATGGATAAGGTTGTCGAGCTTGACGCCTTTCTTCACCACCGTGGCGCCCATCGTGGCCCGGTCGATGCAGGTGTTGGCCCCGATCTCGACATTGTCGGCGATCGTTACGATGCCCAGCTGCGGCATTTTTTCGTACTCGCCGCGGTCATTGGGGACGAAGGCGAAGCCGTCGGCGCCGATCACCGCGCCCGAATGGATGATGACGTTGCCGCCGATCCGGCACCCCTCGTAGATCTTCACTCCGGCGTAGATGGTCGTGTTGTCGCCGATGGTAACGTTGTCGCCGATATAAACTTGCGGGTAGATCTTGCAGTTGTTACCTATGCGGGCATTGTCACCCAATACGGAAAACTCCCCGATGTAACAGCCCTCACCGTAAGTGGCTGTGGCGTGGATGGCCGCTTGGGGCGACACGCCGCTCTTTTTGGGACGGGCGCTGTCGTAGAGCTCCATCAATTTCGAGAAGCTGGCGCGTGCATCGTCGACCTTGATCATCGTGGCGCGCACGGGGTGCGAGGGAACGAAATCGCGGTCGACGATAACTATCGACGAGAGCGTGTCGTAGATGTAGTGCTCGTATTTGCGATTGGAAAGGAACGACAGCGCGCCGGGCACCCCCTCCTCGATCTTTGCAAGGGTGTTGACCGAGACGTTCGGCTCGCCCGCGATTTTGCCGTGCAGAAAGCCGGCGATCATTTCGGCTGAAAATTCCATTATAGATAATTTTTAATGTCGATATTGTTGGGCATGAGCTCCGTGGGGTCGAGGCCGAAGCTGACAAGTTCGCGGATAATGCTCGAGGAGATGGCCACGTATTCGGGTGGGGTGAACAGCAGCACGGTGGTGATTTCGGGATAGAGCTTTTGGTTGACGAGCATGATGCTGCGCTCGTATTCGTAGTCGACCGTGTTGCGCATCCCACGCAGGATGAAGCGGATACCGAGCCGGCGGCAAAATTCGCCCGTGAGCGAGGAGTAGGGCTGAACTTCCACTCGGGAGTTATTCCGAAAAATGTCCTCTATCAGGCGCTTGCGATTGGCGATGGTCAGCAGGCCCCGCTTCTGCCCGTTTTGTTCGTTGGCCTTTTGCTCGGCGGCTTTTTGTTCATTGGCGCCGATGCCCACCACTATGCGGTCGAAAATGCCCAAGCCCTGGTCGACTATCACCTTGTGGCCCAGGGTGAAAGGATCGAACGAACCGGGGAATAGCGCTACCTTGTCCATTATCTTAAAACAAAATCTTTAGGCGAGCGGATGGCGTAGGTGAGTTTCACAGTTTTGGTCTCGCCGGCCTTCAAAGGAAATTCCCAAGTCAGCGACCCCACTTCGGGATTATCGTGCGCCCCGTCGATGTCCACCAGCTCCACTATGATGCTCTTGTCGGTCGATATGGGGTATTGGTCCTTGAGGATCATGTTGATGTCCACTGACTTGTTGTTTTTGACGGTGAACTTGTAGCTGTAGGTTGCCCGCTTCTCGTTACCGAGGAATTTCGTGGAGCTGAAATCCTGCAATTTTTCGCGCGTTACAACTACCCGGCGATCTTCGCCGAGCGTCAGTTGCAGAATGTCCTTGGTGCTGTTGGGGTCTATCGTGGTTTTGCCCGCGTAGGTGCCGTCGTTGGTGATGGTAGCCTCGCCCGCGAGCAGGCCGTACTGCGCCCAGTCGCTGATGCCCGCCATGAGGAAGACGCTCTTGTCGAGGCGCGGCACGCAGTAGTAGTTGAAGGTGGCGGGGACATCCATCGTGCGCAGCGCCACGGTGTGTTCGCTGCCGTTGCCCTTCAGGTCGAACGGCAGGTCGAGAGCGTAGGTGGTCTCGGCCGTCTCGGTGTCCGATTCGGAGACGAAACTCTTTTTGGTGGTGATAAGCACCACCCCGTTAGCGCCTTGCGAGCCGTAGAGCGCTGTCGCCGAGGCGTCTTTCAACACATCCATCGATTCTATCATCGAGGGGTCGATGGAACTCATGGTTTGTTTGTCGGCTATCTGGCCGTCGATGACATAGAGGGGTTCGGCCGCTTGGGAGTTCGCCCCGCGGATCGAGTATACATGGTTGTCCTCCGTAACTTTCTTTGCTTGATAAGACATCTCATTCTGCACCGCCGGAGCCGGGGCGGGGGCTGGCTCGTACATGTTGCGCGTAAGCGGCTGCGCCGGCGAGATGAACCACGCGCTGATGACCGGCGCGGTGCGACCGCGGCTCGGGGTGGCGGTGGAGAGCGTAACCTGCGCCTTCACCCAGTCGATGCCGGTCGATTGGGTCAGCCTGGCTTTCTGGGTGAGCTTTAGCGGTTTGTCGGGGCCGCTCGCCTGAATGTCGTAGAGGGGTGTCCAGAAGGCGAAGTTTGTGAAATATGTGACGGCGATGTCGCACGGGCCGGGCATCGGCGAGGCGAGGCGCAACGCGAGTTTGCCCACGGGCCGGCCCGTCTGGCCCTGCTCCTGCGCAATCTGGCTGTTGAGCGCCTTGACCCGCTGCTGTCGCTTGTCGATATCTTTTTTGAGCCCGATTTGTTCAGCGCTTATTTCCAGCGACTTAGATCGGTAGTAGTCGATCATTTTCGAATAATCAACCACCGTGGGGGCGGCTTTATCATTCGTGAGGTTCGTCATATTGGCGAGCATAATCTTCTGCAGGTTGTCGTCGGTGGTCTGCTGCGCTGCGAGCTTGTCGATCTCGAGGGTGTAGATGTCCACCGAGTCCTTCATTTTTTTGACCGCGGCGCTCTGCTCCTTCACCGTAACGTAATCTTTCGAAAGGTCGAAACCCATCACCGTTACGCCGTTGGAACAGCTGATGGTGATGCTGTTCGGGTCGGCAGTCGAGCTCAGCCCATCGATGGCGACCTCGTTCGTCCCCGACACCAGCTGCGCCCTGGCCGTGTGGGTCAGCTCCGCACCCGAGCGGAACATAGTCACGGATTGCAATTTTCCGGAGACATTGACAGCAGTGCCGCCGTCCGTTGCGGCTACGCCGCTGACAACCGCCAATAGCGCCGCCAAAAAAAGGATTGTCGTTTTCATTTTTGGGACTTAAAAGTTTCTTTTACCAACAGATAGAAGAAATAGGCATTCAAATCGAAATCTTTAGTTCTCTAAACATTGTAATTGTATCAATACACTTTATCCCAAACAATAGACACACATCGGGTATTTTTATTTTATTCGGGCTTTGACTCCCCACCTCTTCTGTTACAATAATATAGTCTGTAGTTGAAGATAATGCTGTGGCCACCAAAAACGCATCTGCTTCATCTTCACTCGAAAACTCAGATATAGCATTTGAGGTATATTTTTTCAATCCAACTACGTGATTAATTACATTTGAATATTCTCTGATAAATGGTGCCGTGTCGATGAAAAAATTTTTGGGTAACTGTTGAGCACACCATTGGGTTAAAGTGTCCTTATTCGGCACAATCTCCCCTTGTACCTTATCAATACTAATAATCGCGTTACTTTCAGCAAGATGTTTTATCGCCATCCAAAAGCTAATAAACACATCCATTGCATAATGTTTTCTATATGCCTGAATCAGTATATTAGCATCAATGATATATTTTACCATAAATTATATCCTTTTAAAAAACTCACTAAAAGTATCACCATGCATACCTGTTAGCTTGTAGGCATCCTTATAAAGCAATCTCCCTGACCTTACTCCGTTGTCTACATATGCCGCAAAAGTCGGACTTATTCGCTTTTTCATAGTAAAGTAGAAATTGCCGCCACTTGCATCCTTTTTTTTATGGAATTCATTTCTAATATATTCATTGTAGAACTTGAAGAAGGCAGCTTTATTAATGAATCCCAGATCAAGCGCTCTCCTTGCCACAACAATAGGGCTGACTTTAAAGAACCTATTTAATACTTGAAAATCTTGATTTTTACGCCATTGGTTTTTTAGCAATTCAGCAGGTATTAAAAACTCAGCTGCGACACTATCACAAAATATTTCTTTATCATCATTTGCCGGACTCATATTCCTAAAATCAAAACCTGCACTTTGCCCGATCCAAATATGGGCAAGTTCATGAGCAATAGTAAATATCTGAGCAGCTTTTGCATCGGAGTTATTGATAAACATGAATGGGACAATGTTATCAACAAGAACAAAACCCCTACATTCATTTACTGGTATTTTTCGCTTATTGGAATTACCAACGACCCCGTTATATGAAATTATTATTCCCACACTTTCAATGACATCGGTAAGAAAGTTTAATGCGTCTTCCCAAGTGTCGCATCTATTTGCCCATAATTCACTAAGGTTGAGGATGCTTCTAATGTCACGGGCAACATCGACAGGTTTATTCGACGTTTTGAATTTCCCGACAAAAGGGAGTGGAATATTCCCGTTCTGCAATAAATATTCTTTGAGCCAAATTTGTCTGTTTTCTATTATTTGAATAGTTTCATAAACATTCAAGCTAACGTTTTTTACCGTTGTCTGATTTCCTTCGGTTCTAAAAAAGGGAAAGTTTAAAGTTTCTTTAGGAGGAGTATCTAAAAATAAATATCCAAATGGAAGATGAATTTTTTTTGCAACTGTTTCCAATTGCTTTACTGTTGGGAGCTTAATATCATGGAGCCAATCGCTCAGATAAGATTCCTTCACGAGAAATTCTTCAGACCGGTGCCCCGCCCTTTCAATTCCCCAAAGCAAAATGTCCTTGTTATAATAATCAACTACCATTTTACAAATATACGATTTTAATAAATCACTTCCAATTTACCGAATGAATCGTCATCGTAGTTGTCTTATGCTTTATAAATCTTTGAAATAACTATTTTACGATTTTCTCGAAAAGTTTGCGCATTGAGACCAAGCCTTCGATGATATCCGGCAGCGCCTCGATCGAGACGCGCTCCTGCGCCATGGTGTCGCGGTGGCGGATTGTCACGCTGCCGTCTTCGAGGCTCTGATGGTCGACGGTGATGCAGAGCGGAGTGCCGATGGCGTCCTGGCGGCGGTAGCGTTTGCCGATGCTGTCCTTCTCGTCATACTGGATGTTGTGGTCGAATTTGAGCGTGTCGACAATGCGGCGCGCGATCTCGGGCAGGCCGTCCTTTTTGACCAGAGGCAGCACTGCCGCCTTTACCGGGGCTATGGGGGCTGGAATGCGCAGCACGACACGCTCGTCGCCCCCTTCGAGCTTCTCCTCGGCGTAGGCCGCCGAGAGCACCTGCAACACCATGCGGTCGACGCCGATCGAGGTCTCGACCACGAACGGCACGTAACTCTCGCCCGTCTCGGGGTCGAAATATTGGATCTTCTTGCCCGAGAATTTCTGGTGGTTGCCCAGGTCGAAATCGGTGCGCGAGTGGATGCCCTCCACCTCCTTGAAGCCGAAGGGGAAGTCGAACTCGATGTCGGTGGCGGCGTTGGCGTAGTGGGCCAGCTTGTCGTGGTCGTGGAAACGGTATTTGTTGTCGCCGAAGCCCAGCGCGCGGTGCCAGCTCATGCGGATCTCCTTCCATTTGCGGAACCACTCGAGCTCCACACCCGGCCGGACGAAAAACTGCATCTCCATCTGTTCGAACTCCCGCATGCGGAAGATGAACTGCCGCGCCACGATCTCGTTGCGGAAAGCCTTGCCTATCTGGGCGATGCCGAAGGGTATCTTCATGCGGCCGGTCTTCTGCACGTTGAGGAAGTTGACGAAGATGCCCTGCGCCGTTTCGGGGCGGAGGTAGACGGTGCTCGAACCGTCTGCCGAAGCGCCCATCTGCGTGGAGAACATCAGGTTGAACTGCCTTACTTCCGTCCAGTTGCGTGTGCCCGAGACGGGGCAGACGATCTCGCAGTCGAGGATCACCTGCCGCAGGGCGTCGAGGTCGTTGGCCGTCAGGGCGTCGACCATCGCCTTGTGCGCCCGCTCGCGTTTTTCTACAATTTCCAGCACGCGGGGGTTGGTGGCGAGGAACTGCCCCTGGTCGAAGGCGTCCCCGAAACGCTTGCGCCCCTTCTCGACCTCTTTTTCGATCTTTTCGTCCTGCTTGGCGAGCCACTCCTCGATGAGCACGTCGGCGCGATAACGCTTTTTGGAGTCCTTGTTGTCGATCAGCGGGTCGTTGAAGGCGCCCACATGGCCCGAGGCCTCCCACGTGCGGGGATGCATGAAGATGGCGGCGTCGATGCCCACGATATTATCGTGGAGCTTGGTCATCGAGTCCCACCAATATTTTTTTATATTATTTTTCAACTCGACCCCCATCTGGCCGTAGTCGTAGACGGCGCTCAGGCCGTCGTAAATCTCGCTCGAAGGGAAAATGAACCCATACTCCTTGCTGTGGGCGATCAGTTTTTTGAAAAGCTCTTCCTGTGTCATTGTCGATGTTATTTTGTTTAGAGAGACAAATATAACTCTTTATTTTTTGATACGGTGCGGCGTGCCGAAATTATACGTACATTTGTATAAACGCCCCGAAGGGCTAAAATATTGATATTATGAAAAATTTGTTTCTGTTTTTCGCATTGCTGTGGTTGGCGCATGGCGCTTTCGCCCAGGAAAAACCCCTGAGGGTAGCGCTGGCGGGAGTGCGCCACGGCCATGTAGAGATGATGTTTAAAAGCATGGCCGCTAACAATATAGAGATTGTAGGAGTGTGGGAGGCCGATCCGCAGGTGGCGACAGATTTCGCCAGGAAACACAATATCGA
>Ga0123354_10004174_pt1 | contig 20368 bp, 8 predicted proteins | sample TergutLab28metaG_2_FD_97872 | JGI IMG/M metagenome (GOLD analysis project Ga0123354, IMG submission 97872) | Labiotermes labralis P4 segment gut microbial communities from Petit-Saut dam, French Guiana - Lab288 P4 | ecosystem: Host-associated > Arthropoda: Insects > Digestive system > Gut ...
CAGGTTGCAGTATTTGGAACCGCAAGAAGCCCCCACTTTTCTCTGGCCATTATCTCCGTAACCGTTCAACTTTGGATATAGGTGTTTTGGGTTATATCGGTATACTTTAACATAAGGAACACCTTCCCGAAGTCTGGCACATTCCTCCTGGAACACCCTGTATATATATGTATATAACATTCGGCAGTTACTTTAATCCCTGCAAATTGAACAACTTCTGTTCGTTCCGGGATTGAATTCCCATTCTTTCAGACCATAACCATTCATTTTACTGGCTTAGCAGTTATGTATCGTACATGGATGCCAATCAGTCTGGCAGACGCAGGAATAAAATGTCATAACTCACAATGAAAAACCCACATATTTTTTATGTCACAACTACTTTTATTCAGTTTGCAAGCCGTAGTATTCGATGTTTATTGTTTTCATGTCTTTACTTTCCGAGCTTCGGAATGCGACGGCTGTATGCCCATTCAAACAGGACGCGACCTACATAGAAAACAGTGGCGCCAGAGGAACTTTCTGTGCCGCTTTCGGTAATATTATGTTCGAACAAAATCATCATTTACATAAGCGCGCATCCGCTGCAATGAAGCAGAACACGATCGAGATGACACGCCTAAAATGACTAAGTGTTTCTGTTTTCTGTACACTGCGCAGTTTCAGTAGAAGGTGCTGTATTGAACTACATTTGAAATGCAAATTTAAAACTTCAGTATGTCGTATCACACTGCCATGTCAGAATTGAGAGTACCTTTTCCGCCCAAATAATATTTTCTATAGATCATTTATCTCTTTCTTTTAGTCGTCACAGAGCTAAAATATTTTCGATAGGGAATTGTGTTAGAAATATGTAAGGTTCAGAGTGATTGATTCGCAAATATTGAAGGTGCAATGAAGAAGAAACTACAGTTTTCTTACAAACTGATGTCCGTAAACTATGGGGTTTCTTATCTGATTGTGAGATTTGAAGCAAAATATGTACAAGATGTAACAATTTCTCACCAGGTATTACAGTTCTCATGTTGTAGCAAATTTGTCATTTGCATGTATATAGTGAAATATTTTCCATTGACACTTAGGTACGCAGGCTATACAGATAAACACACCCCTTCACAGTGTTGAAATTGTAAGATATGTTGAAGCATGAGATTAATAAGTAAAATACAAAAAACACGCTGAGAAAAACTGTTCGCACATCGTAACAGTTCTGCGGAGTTATCAGTATTTTTGCCTCTGGATGAATGATTACAAACCTGTGGGCCGCGGAACGCCGGAGGTATTGGAAAGACATTGCGAATAGGCCTATATGAAATTATGATGTGACGTAAGTAGTTTAGAGAGATGTAAGAGTTACTGAAATACACATTTTTAAAATCACGATGATCGGAGGCTTAGAGTTCTAACAATTGTTGAAATACAGACTTTTCCCGCGAAATTCTACGGCTCAGTGGCATCACTTCAAAATATCCTCATGCTTTCTCCAAACACAATACTTCCCCACTCCCGCATTTTACACCCCAGAGCATTTGGTTATTTCGGCTGAGTTTATTTATGAATGAACACAATTAATACTGCTTGAGAACTTTGATTTAACGCTCCCTCGGTCGCTGATGAAATTTCCCGTCTTATGCCGAAGCGGAAGTTTTTATTACCGCGTTCACAATAGTAGATTTTCACAGCGTGCCTTATTTGTGTGCGCTTTAAACAGCTGAGTGCACTTTACAAAACAAAACTGGTGTTTATTTTGTCGAAAACGCACTAAATGCCCTTCAGACTTCCACAATATTTCAATCCATTTTATGACGTACAGGCGTACCAACGCAATTCCAATTAAAAGCAGTATGAATGTGCGTATATCCACACACACACACACACACACACACACACTCACTCACACACACACACACACACACACACACACACACACACACATACACAAACCACAATAAGGCTACCAAAAAAAAAGTTAAATTGAGTACAAACTCTACACCGCATTCAAATATTTAGAATTTCAAATAAAATTGTAATGCAGAACCAAGATTTAATAACAACAAAAATAGATTAATTTACTTATAGGTTTCTTAGTATGTCTGATATAGCCTGTAAGCCAACGCTATGCAATTTTTGCATGAACTGTCTGTGTAAGGTGATCACATACTGGGGAAACAATAGGCATATCTGTTTTATCTCCCCCATACTACGAAAAAGAATCAAATTTTATGATATGAAGCTGTCACAATGATTTCATCTCTAGATTCCAATTGAATTTTAGAGGTCAAACCAATTCAATTTTGTCTTCTACACCCCCAACGTACCCACACGATCCTCAGGTCAGTCAGCCACAAGAATGAAGATAATTACATTCTAAATTATAATTACTGATAGCTTACGCATTTATTACGACGTCTTCATAATTTATAATATCTTTCTATTTTGCGATTTAGCCCATGAAGGCGAGAAAAGTGCTTGTGTAAAATCACTTTCACTGTAATGTACAGTGCATTTTTCTTGTCTTAGTGGTTGTCAGTACGAATGCAACGAGTGTCAGGAGGCTGTGAAGTGTGTTTCGTGTCTCTGCTGCTGTTGAATGGGTTCAGTCTAAACACACTTTAATTTACTCCAAAGCTGTGGTGTTTTCGCGCAGCGCGGTAAGCTTTCCCTATTCTTGAAGCCTTCTGACGATCAGTTTTGTTGGCTTCAGGCCATTGATCAAGCGACTTCTGACGGCATAGTAAGCCTAATACGATTACTACTTACCTCAAAGGCTTCAAGTCATTACAGTCCGCAGTGGCATATGTGTTTGACCCTTGATATTTCTTTAATTTTTTAAATCGAGGAAGTAACTCCAGGCTGCAGTCACCGTGGCAACCAAGTGTTAACCGGTGGACATTTCCACGAACTTTTCACCAAGTACCGAACTGAACTCAGCCTCCTGTAAAATGGGTACCTGGTCTTTCCCGGGGGTAAAGTGCGGCCGGGGCGTGCTGCTGACCACTCAACCCCTTATAGTGCCGCGGTCATGGAAGAGTAGAGCTATACCTCTACCCACCCTCTGGGCCACACGGGGCCTGTAACGGACAAACCTTACTTTTACCTTTACCGAAATGAACTGAACTCAGTATATGATAATATTTTGCCAAAGCCCGACAGCCCCTAGTGGGCCAGGGCTTCCTCATTATCGAGGCTTCACTATCACACTCAGACGCCCCACACTTGGTAGGACTCCTCTGGACAAGTGATCAGCTCGTCGCAAAGACCTCTACCTGAAAAAATACGTCAGTCACAAGATTCAGACACCGTGTTTCCGTCGGGATTGGAACCCACAATCCCAGCAAGCGAGAGGTTGCAGACCCACGCCTCAGATGGCGCGGCCATTATATGCTAATACTAATGCTTAATCGTCATATGGCAGAGTCCTATTTAAGAAGCTGACAGTCGCTCAGCTAGTCAAGAAGCTCCATCTACTGGGCGTTTTTCCGAGCCAGTTGAACTAATTTCACGTCTTGACGCAGTTCTTATTGAGTTCAGTTTTAATATTAAAGGGTAAGTTTTGTGTGTAAATATTCGCGAGCATTTCTCACCTCTGCTGTTGGTTACGTGCGTCACCCGTCTCATTCTACTCGATTTGATTATTCCAAATTATATAAAGTATGTAACGTTGCGCGTTGTTTGTAGATTTATTCCTATAGAACGTGAATCACATCAAGAGGAGAAAGGGCGCAATTGCCGCAACATGTGTGTCAAATGTAGCTCAGTGTCCAGTGTTACTGTGATGTGGGTAATGAATCAAATGCTATAACATCGTGCACAGAACAAGAGAATTTCGAACTAGTTAAATTTGTTTGATGTTCTTTGTGTGCTAATCACGTTTCCTGTAATTGTCCCTTCAACACTTCGTTTAGCTTGAGCAGTCAAACTAGTCCTCGGCCTTTTCATTGTAGAAATCACAAGGAAAATATTAGGCGAAAACAAAGCTAGTCTTTAGAGGTGCTTTTCCAGTTCTTCCACACCTTTGTATTATCGTTCTACTGCGGTTAAACCTTGTTAAAGTTTGATATCGATGTGGCTTTTGGATATTTTGACAAATGTGCTAGATCGAGTGCCTTAACTGCAGTAAGAATTGGTCCCCTTTTCTTAATTTCAAACTTTCGCCGTGTTCTGAATGTTGTATTTTTACGTTTTGGTGATTCCCCGGCGTCTGAATTTTATATGGCGACGTTTCGGAACACTCTTTTCAAGCTTCATAGTAGGAAGAATAACCGGGACGAGTCCTCTTTTGTTTTCCAAACATCAGAAGAGTTAGTCCTGATGAAAACATAACAAACACGCATAGGGATTCGGAGAGCGCTGATTTCCGTATTAATTCTGAAGATTTAACGAATTCATGAGCATTCATTGAGTTTTTGCGTCCTTAGTTAGGCCAGGCTGAATCGTGTCACACTGGAAGATTCGTGTGTACTGGAGTTGACTTCCACTTCGTCATCAAAAATCAGACGGCATGCTGAGCCGTATCAACGTACACGTCACCAGAAGAAGTTCTGGTACGTAGCGCCACAGTTGGATCTCACCTGTTCACAACCTGCAATATGTGCACCTTACTGGTTGATATTACAATTCTGAGTGAAGAGTGTGACAAATAAAATGTTACATGAATCGTAACTATCACTTCCAAAAAGTGCGTTTTAAAAGAAATTATGCGAAGTATGCAATACCGCATTATAAAATTCACTTTATGTATACATGTATTTGAGAAGTAGGCTGTATTCAGCATATACCATTGTGCATCGAGAGGAGAAGCATAAAGGGTGCCAAAAGCATTTACACAATACCTGATGGGACTGTCAGCGTATTTCCACTCTTCGTATGCTGTTTACTGGAGTGTTCTCAGGCGCAGGAACAAGTTTATATTGGATGTACTGTAGCCCGTAGAAACTTTCCCCGCGCCTAAGCACAACTCCGAGAAACCGCATAAGGGAACTGGAGATGGGTTTTGACCCTCAGTGCCTTCTTAATGTTGACTGCAAGTGCAGGCGACTTGTGTTACACGTATTCACAGTACTGTACAAAAGGCTGTTCGGTTTTGGTGCTGGCATACACCTGATGGCAAAAAAGTATATCTTCTGACGTGTGACATCCCCTTGTGTTTCGCAGTAACTCAGTAAATTTGATACCCGTCTAAATACAACTAAATTCTATTTTGTTTAATAAAACGACGTGTTTCGGCCTAGGCTAGGCCATCCTCAGGTTTATAAACTAGTATAAAAACATACCGGGGCGCAGTGTTTTTTTTAAATGTCTGTAAACCCGAGTACGGCGTAGCCTGGGCCGAAAAATATCATTCTATTAAGCAAAATAGATTTTAATTGTATTTAGACTGTTATAAACTTTATGTGTCAGAGAGTGCTCAACTTCGACCGTGTCTTCCGTAAAAAAATTCCTTTAACTATGCTGGCTGTTGATATATTTTTAGCGAGAACAAGTGGATGATTTTTTCAGGTATGTGATTGTAAATAGTCCATAAGAGTAAAGGTAAAGTGATCCCGTTACAGACCTGGTGTGACCCAGAGGGTGGGTAGAGGTATAGCTCTACTCTTCCATGACCGCGTCACTAGAAGGGGGTGAGTGGTCAGCAGCACGCCCCGGCCGCATTTTACCCCCGGAAAAGACCCGGTACCCATTGTACAGGAGGCTGGATGGGCCCCAGGGCCGGTCTGGACGGGCGGAAAATCTCGTCCCCACCGGGATTCAATCCCGGACCGTCCAGCCCTTAGTCAGTCGCTATAGCGACTGAGTTACCCGGCCCACACTCCATGAGAGTGGTAGGAACTAATAATAATAATAATAAGTACAAGCCATCATTTCAACAAATGGTGTAATGCCAAAGACACTCCACAAGACGTTGTAGATTTGAACGAAGCATCCGAAGTGTACACACCTACTACCTGGGACACGAACTCATATTTTCCTCCGAGTTCTCAGTCCACAAGAGGAACTGTTGACAAAGTTTGTAATTACTTTTGTAACGCCTGGAATTGTAAGTCAGTGTGACCTTTGTTACAAACAAATAACAATAATTAATGACAACAATAACAATGCAAATCACAAACGTCTTTAAGAGTAGACCGTTCTTAGAATTGGAAGGTACTAATTCCTCCAGAAATTATGAGTAACGTCTAACAGAAAGACAAACAAGCGTATCAGCAGCAGCTGTTTTGCACTTGATAAAACATTGCCACAATGATTTTAGCCTACTATCCATAATAATTAATGACAAGTGAGCTATAAACATGCTGACGGATGTGAGGTAGACTGAAGCATCAGCTCCTTGACGTGCGCGTTTTGGAAAGAAAAATTCAGCTTTATTGGAATGTAACGTGACATAAGAACATCCGTTCTAACAGCACTCATCGGATTAGGCTAGTGACGGTACTCCCCTCCGGCAGACTTCTCCAGTTACGCTGTATTTCATGTATATGTAACGTGTGTTGTAATTACAAATTACCGTAGCCCTTATTTATCTTAATGACAAGCAAGCTTGATTTCTTTGCTTTAAAAGTGGAGCAAATGTGGGACTCGTAACCTATCGAGTGCATCACCGACTGTTTCGGGAGATAGGCGTACATATTTCGACTTTCGGTCGAAGTATCGGCTATCCTGCTAAAGCCGTTTTAGTCTATTTTCCTGAGTGGATCTTCCATAGCGCCAGGATTACATTATTAATTCTCTGTATTGTTTGGTTACTGCTGAGGGATTTGGTATTCATTAGATATTTCCAAATACACTCCACTACACATTTGAAAAATAACAAAATCGAGAATGCGATACAGAGATAAGCAGCAACTGGAATTTACAGTGGGCTCCTACAGTTTTTCTTCAAGAACACGACAGAATCACCAAGAGCATTGCACCGTGCATTTATGTTGTAGAAGCGGTGTCCTATGATTTGATTTTTTGTTTTTGTTTATTTATTTGTTTGGCCCATGTACTAAAATTCTGCTTTACATAATCTGCTACCGGATGTGAGCCGCCACAACTCTGAACCATGCGTTTGAGGGAATGGCATGACATTACTATAAAAGGCAGGCAGTGTACGCAGAACATACGAGGCGCGTTCACGCAACTATTGTTGCAATGGAAAAGCAACAAGTATTACTTATTATGAGAGTTCATTTCTAGCCTTAGGTATCCAGCATGCAATGCGCATGCGCCATATTGCAATATGTGGCCTGTCCGGCTCTAAAGGCAAGATTTTCGAGAGAAAAAAAAATTATTTAACATAAAATGTGTGTTTCGATTTTCTGTACAACTTTTGTCTGAAACATTTCTCATTTTAAAAAGAAATGAGCGAGATATGATAAAAAATGTGTATGGGCCTTCACGTAAAGTACGCATTATTCTTGTCAAATTTTAATGACACTTGAATTTTCTCTAAAGATTTTCGAAGAATGCTTTATATCAATCGCATGACAATCCGTCCAGTGGGAGCCGAGTTGTTTCATGCAGACATACGGGCAGACAGGACGCAGCTAGTAGTTGGTTTTATCATTTTTTCGGACGCGTCTAAAAGTGGCTAAATGACGTGGGGGCTGGATAGCCTAGTCGATACGGAGACCAGACTACGGGTTGGACGGTCCGGGGGCTCCAATCCGGGCTGGAGCAAGAGACTTTTCTTTCATCCAATACGTCCAGACCGGCTGCGGGGCCCATTCAGTCTCCTATTCTTTGCCGGGAGAAAAGTGGCCGGGTCGTTGTTGACCACACACCTCCACCAAGCGCCGAGGTTAGGAAAGAGTGGAGCAATACCTCTACTCCTCCTACATTCTTTCATGGCGTTGACACGGACAACTTTACTTTTTACCTTCACTTTAATGGGGAAATGGCCCACAAAATTATATTGTTTTTGTCGCAATCGCCTAATTTTAATTCAGTACGGAGGAAATGTTTCATCTGTTCGAAAAATTCGAACGAAATGGGCAACTTCGCTGTGTAAAACCCGTATCTTAGACGTCTCTCAGAACCGCGTGTCAGTGCGTGTCAAGTGTTAGGCTCCTTTTCCACGGGCATTTTCGTGGCCCCATTGTCATCTGATATCGAAAAAAGAGGTAATGTGAAGTACTTCTTGTACATAAAGTACGTGCTTTACTTCTTGAATAAATACGACATGTATCTCTAAATCGTATATCCTTCAGATTCTCAGCATACAATTGTTGAGGTCTTGGCATAATTTATTACCACACCACCCTTCACAGATTTGTTACTGTAGATATTGCACGACTGTGTACTTTTCTGCTTTATTAGATAATTCAGTGTTTGTTTTTAGAATGAGACTGTATCAGTGGCCGGAGAAAGTCAGTGCAAGTCGACTGGATTCACTGACATCATGTTAGTATTTTCTTTATCGGGAAAGCTGTCACTCTAAATATTTCCTTATTCCTGACTCTTTACATCTAGCAGAAATGTAAGAACACCGTGGACTAATTGAATATTCTGAATAATTAAGTCCTTTCTTGATTCTTTTCGGAGTAGTATGATCGTAATATTACTGTAATCTTAGATAAACAGGCGATGACATCATGAACTGGATTAAAGTGTTTCAGCATTGTGTTGAAATATTGAATTTTTATAATGATGAATATCTGATTCCGTAACAGGGAACACTAAAAGACGAAGTTAGGAAATAAGGTAAAGTTTGCACCTTTAAAGGATTCCGACGATGGTACGTACCTGGTCATAGACATGCCTGGAATTCTGGGCATTGTCTGTTATCTTAGTTTAAAAACCCGTAACATTTCGGAGGCTAAATATTCCTCTGTCTTCCGGTGGAAAGAGTAAAGGTGAGAACCTATTCTAATGACCCAGAGACTGGGAGATTGTCACTGTCCCTCAGTGGAGGTCTAAATCCTAGCAATGTGACTATGCATTTCTCACAACCTGTCGAAGTACCTTCTCTCCTTTCTACGTTCCTCCTGAAGACGAATGCAGATCTGTCTTCCGATACGTCATGAATTTTTAAACTAAGATAGTAACAGTGCATAAAATTTCAGCCGAGACTTAAGGCAGGGTTACACGTGAGAGTAAACATTGCGCGAGTCCCTCTCTGTTTCTCTGGAGAGGCACTCTCTTACGTGTAACCACCCTCGAGAGCCGACTCACTCACTCACCGTTATACATATTATAGCATAGAATATTTTATGAGTCTGCGGTGCCCTGAATACATTTAATGGCATATTTATTGCAGAGCAGCCTTATTATTGACGTACAAAAATAAGTCGTAATGGACTTTCTTTTTTACAGTCATTGAATTTCTGTGGATCTGGTGTATGCGGAAGGGCAAATGATAATGCGACGCCGCTGCACTCCACCTAGCCTCTGATGTTTGTCTGCACAAATTAGAGTCATAAACGAAAAAAATTACTTCGACACCCGCTATTCTAGTACATTTTATTATTTTTAAAGCTCTTGACTTCACGTGCTATTTGTTATTATTGGAGACGAATGGCAGTGCAAATGTTGGGGTGAAAACCTAAATTACTGGGCAACTGGCCTGCTGCATATTATGTTTATTGAAGCCTATTGGAGATGAAAGAATTTACGTATGAATGTTATGTAATATAAGCAGCTACTGGATGACGTTAGGGAAAAGAGAAGCTACTGGAACTTGAAGGAGTAAGCACGAGATTGTATTCTATGGAGAACTCGCTATGGAAGAAGCTACTGACCTGTCACAAAACCGACTACATAATGAATGAATGAATGAATGAATACCGCAAGACATGGGTGTCTAAAACCCGCGTCCATATTTATAAATTATATGATTAATAATTGCAGAGTAATATAGGAAGTTAAGTACACAATTTGTTATGATTTTTTTCACGTTTGGCCCGCGAACCAACCCACATTAATGGCCGTAGCTTTTGTAAAAAAAAAAAGCTGGACACCCCTGCCTTAGGCCTCCTTAGAACATTTGTACCTAAGAATGTATAGAAACAGTAAACCAAGAAAATTAAGTAGTGAGGAGATTCACAGAGTTTTCACCTACCATGTTTAGGTTAATTACAACAGGAGAGATGAAGAGGCACTCATGAGGAGCACTTGGTTGAAACAAAGCTTACCGAATTTCAGAAGGAGCACATCTAGGGAAGGAACCACTTCTGAGACTTGCATGTGGGTCTGAGGTTAATATTGCAGTTAATCTTGTGAAAGAATCGTGGCTATGCGCGTACAAACTCAATTCAACTGTCCCAAAACTTGTTATTTTTTGTGACGATGGTAATGTTAACTTTAAATGTTTACAGCAAGGAATTGCTCGATCATTTGAATTGCTGTTTGCTGTCCGAAGAAGGCCTTGCATTCTGGAATATCTAAGTTCGTTATTTATGTAATCAGGACTGTCACAAAATTAAGTAAACCTTACTTTAATGTCTTACGTCTCTGTTACTTTAAATCTTTGACAGAATATATTGTTCGTTACCCAGCATCTGATGCTGTTTTAAAGGACGTCTCCTACAATTTACTCTAATTCCGATTTAATACTTGTATTTTAGGTAACAGTAAAATGGTCGGGTGTAGTACATGTCTGAATTAATTGATCTATTTAAAGAGTCTGTAAGAGCGCTGCATTGTATGAAATTACATTTGAAGTCATTAAACGTCCTGGGTTGAATCCTTTTAGTAAAGACTTTCTTGAGAAGCTGAGAGTTGCTCAGCTAATCAAAAGTTACCCTATTTTACAGAGCCCGAAATTTCATTATCATGATTACACGATCCGCCTCTGGTCTATGACCTGAGCTACATGAACCTAGCCCGCACATTTGCATTATATTTATTTAATATCCATTTTAATACTATACTGTTATCTGCGCTTAGTTCTTTCAGTCTGAACGTTTTGGAAAAGTGAGAAATCTACCAATTATGCCACCCCGGTTTTACTGCCGTTGTTTAGTACCGATGAATGTTATCGTGATGTCTGTGAGCACGTGCGTGTGTGCTCGCGTGTACCACTGGACGAGTGTATGGACTGTAATATCGTTAGACCCTCTTTGCTGGTATTCTCTAAACTTGGCGTGCAATTTACATCAGTATATCCTAGGCGACTTACTAGTTTTCTGTCTCAGTTTGTAGCGCCCGCTCACCTTTATGTGCAGAAGTCTTCCTTACTGTTCGGCGGGCAGGGGACAAACATGTGTTCCTGTTACGCTTACAGTACGTGGCTAGTACACGACACGTGGCTAGAAAGGATGTGGGAGAAAACGATTGTGATTTAATTGAAGTACGCTCTTTGTATTTGATGTAAGAGACCGAAGAAAATTGCGGAAACTCAGACTGAGGATATCGGGCCAACTGGCCGAGAATCGAACCCCGGATCTGTGTAACGAGAAGCAGCAGTGTTAATTGTAAAGGGCTGCGATACATAAAATATGTGTTGGAGACCCTCAGTGTTTTCCGACTTTTGGTATCTGCGAGTATTTTGTTCACACATGCATTATTTATTAGTACTGCGTATAATTTGGTATCGCTGTTTGGGAGCTATATGTACGTGGTCTGTCAAATAATTGGATTTATTCTTTGAAAGAGAAAAATATGCTGCGACATTACCATCCTTCAGCGTCGTTATCTTCAAAGTATTTGCCTATCTAATAAGAAGACTACTTCAGTTTCTATGATTTTCCTGGTAAAGTTAAAGGTAAAGCGATCCCTTTACAGGCCTGGACAGGCCCTGAGTGTTCCAGGAGGGTGAGATTCCCAGATTTCATAACCATCTGCACACGAAGGTGGTGAGATTGTCAGCCGTACACACAGGCCGCTTTACCCCTAGGAAATATCCCTGGCACTCATTTCTGTTAGAGGCTGATTCGGCCGGAGGGATTATGTCAATGAAACATTGTCGGGAGGAGTTGCTTTTTTTCCAGGTGGTGCCAATTTTGTTTTTGAATGTACCGTTGGAGATGATGGCATTTTGTTTATAGCTCATGTTGCGCCGTGTTTATTTCTGCTTACCACTGTTTTGGGATAAGCAGTGCGACTTCGCACGATAAAGATTATAACCAAGTTCATATTTTACCCCGATTTATTTCTGCTACAAGTTCTGGCGACAAGGGCAGGGAACAATATTTAATTTGTAATAACGCAATGTTTAGTAGGTCTGGTAGTGTCTTTTATTCAGTCACCCTGCAGTTGCGAAACATATTTTGCTTTGTAAAATAATCACCGGAAATTTCGTATACGTAATTGCAAAGCAGCTGCAGATTAGGAAATGCTCATGGACGTTAGTTACTCATATCAGCTGTCCACTCATAAAGTAGCCTAACATGACAGAATTTCAATGCACAAACCTGTTTGTCTGATATATCGAACCAGCGTTCTATGTTCTACTGATAGTAGAGGCCTCGCGGGCGGCGACCTTAATTTCTGTTCCAGTAACCAAGGCGTTACTTCAAATTTTTCCATTGTGCTTTACACCAATTATTGTAGCTTATATAAATGGATTTATTTTAATGCCATTGGTGGGTTCCAAGTAAAGTCCGCCTTTGTTAACTCCAATGTAGGCCTGTGTAAGTGTCGGTATGCCATTTTTATGTACATTTCTTATATTCAATGGGATTGTTCTTTTTAGTAAGCTGTTTGTTTGAATGTGTCAGTTTTCCACTGTTTTCGTTATCGTGGTTACTTGTCTCTCTCATGAAGTGGGAATCGTATCTAAAAATTTCTAGCTCCGATGACGTCACAGTGTAAACGATATCATCACGATGGGCTTATCCCCAGTGAGACACAGTTCAATAGAGTTAATTAATTCGCCAGAGAAATTCTTCGTAATTCTGAAAGCCGCAAATGTTACGTTCTCAAACATCAGAGCGGAGAGACCATTCATTAGTCCCACATTCGATCGGTAAATGTGTGTTTGAGTAACGACACACTCGCACGTCTACTTTCAAGGGTCGCAATCTTGACTGCATCTTAATACCATTCACATGCCAGTTTTATCGGTGTTGTAAAGTTATATTCTGTTGTTTCGACTTTTCGTAGTCAGTTACGTCAACCAGCACTTCTCAAAACATTAATTTTATTCCCTTCTACTGCAGTGAAATCTGAGACTTGCATTCAGGGTTGTCCGCTTATACAGGTATTATATGAATGGTGGCAGTTTATCATTGTGACTTCGTTAGGTTGCTGCTAGCTTCAATATTGAATAGCTAATACTTTACTGTTACGTATCAGATGTAGGCTGCTGTTAAACCAGTAATAGCCTTACTGATAATAGCAAGTAATGGAGAACTTGGGCTGTTTTATTTGCGTGTGCTATTGGCACGTCCTACGGCTTCAAATGAAAGAAGCGGCCTTCGGGTCTGGAGGGTAGTTGCTTGCATGTTTATTGAAGCGTCTCAGCAGAAAAGTGGCTTTGAGAGGGTAAATGTTTCTCACGGTAAATATACTGCAGTATATCACATATCACATGCTATTGTTGTAGAGGGCCAGGGATTGAGTTGGGAAGTCGTAGGAGGAAGGAGAAGTTTGTGATTGTAGCTAGGATTTCTATGATATTCTTGTGTGGTATACTGGTTGGAACCAGTTACAGCCGGTATACCACACCGTCTACACACCACGATTCACCAAACGATTTTAAATCCCAAGATTTTAATCATTACCCATTTTTAACTTATATTATATTGCTAATATAATTGTAACTGAAACTATAATAATTTTTAATTGTTATGGAGTGACGGCGACACAGCTAACCACATTTGTATCTTTGTGTTCTTTTAAGAATGTCACCCTGAAGATGGCCGCAATAGCGGCCGAAACATGTTGTTGAGAATTTAGTGAATAAAATATACCATAAACATTGAAGTGCATTTTGTTGGTTATTGATATATTATAGACTGCATTTCTGTAGAAGTATGCTACTTCTGTAACTCGGCCGAACTCAGTGGTTGTTCTACCCGGTCGATGTTCTGCTAAGCAAGTACTGTTCCATTTATATAGATTCTCTAATCCGGACCTTCCGTTCTTCAGTGTCGTTTGGAGTGAATACACTAAAGTCATTCTTCACGAACTCTCGTAAATAGAAGTTAGGTGACCAGGGCGGCCATGGAATTTTGCCAACTTGGGCGATTTATTTTCCATGGCAATGCTCATCTGCATCGACGTGCCGCCAAGCGGAAAACATGAAGACAAGAAATAGCTTGAAAAAAAGCGATGTATTGGATGCGTTAGCGAAGCGGTATATTATTAATTTTACTAAAGCCGTAGAAATTTTTTGGAGTTAGCTGAATTAATTTATACTCAATCCGTACATTTAATGTATTTATTTTATGAGTCAACGTAATATAATTGGTCGTTAAAATAAAGGATAACCGTACGTAATAATTTAAGGTTAAACTCAGTGAGTGTGAACAACCGAAATTAATATTTCTTTCACTGCTTATTACGCAATTCACATTTGTAGAAGAAAAACAAATAAATAAATAGAATGTATTTCAGAACGTTTAATAAATTTTCAGATGTGGAATTTATTTGTCATCAGTAGCCTTTGAATTATGAAGACCCTGCGTGAGAATATACAGCTGTCTAAATCTAGTTTCCGACTTCCGTTGGTAAAAAGCAGCCTTTCAGCCCGGTTCTACGTCAGAAATTGTCATCCAGTGTGACGGAAGCAACTGTCGGCCCACGAGATCACTTAATTCAATCCATTTATTGGACATTATTTAACTGCCTTGTACATCTGCTTATCTGGCATAACCTCAAAATGACTGAAGTTTAAGGCACATGACAGTGGTCGTACAAGTATATTAGTTTTCTACAACTAATCACCTGTCGATTTGGACATTAGTACCGTTCTATATGAAAGTTAATTTTCGGAAAATTCAGTATACCAGATTTAAACTCGTCGTACAGGGCTTGACAATTTGCTGCTGGAAATGGATAGCAACTTAGACCTCTTGAAAAATGAGCCAGAAGACAGCATGTTGACAAAGTTTAGTGGCTAAACGTTAAAATTTTCTAGACCTAATGAGCGTTTTTGGAATTCAGTGTAATAGGGATTTAATTAGAATATATATTCTTCCCGTCGAAAGGAATGAGCAATTCATGGGGAAAGAATTATTCCTATTGGATAAGTATAAGAGGAGGACGAGAAACTTAATTTGTAATTGAATCAGTGTGTGTCGTTTGTGAGTGCAAGTACCACTTTCCCAAATGCACAAACGACTCGAAATGATTCCTGTGGCTTCAGTGAATATACGTGGGTCATTTCAAAAGTTCTGCACACTGTACTTTTTCTTTTTAAAATTGGATTTATTTTACAAAATACATTTACAGGCCTTCAATGTAATCTCCACTGTGCTTTGTCACAGCGGTCCAACGTTTGGGCAAGTCTTGTATTGCTGTCAGGACGCCTTCGTTGTTGATGCGTCTGATTACTCGGGTCACCTCATTACACAACTCCTCAATGCTTCTGAAGCGTTTCCAACGGAGTGGTTTCTTCAGTTTTGGGAACAAGTCAAAGTCTGGTTGACTCATGTCTGGACATTACGGCGGGTGGGGAAGCACTTGCCATCCATACGTTTCCAAAATTTCCGATACTGCACCTGAGGCATGAGGCAGCGCGTTAATGTATGATCGCTGGTCACTGCGCGAGATCTGACTCCAGTCAGTTTCTTCTTCCATTTCAAGGCTCCGTTTTGCGGAACAGGGACCACGTATCCTGCCAGTACGCACAAACTGTTCGTTACTGAAGTCTGGCTCACAGCTGTCGCCAAAATCAGAACTATTGCATCATCCTACTGGCCGCGCAAGCGCAGTGTGCAGACCCTTTGAAATGACCTACGTGTTATATTCTTTGATGCAGGATGAATTTTTCTCTGACCTTTACTTGTGTACGGAAAGAAATAGACCTACTTCATATTGTTTTCAACACCTGCAGGAATGCCTTTTCCTCCCATTAAAATAGTAATCGTGGAGTTCAGCAGCATTCTTATAGGGCCCCAAAACTTTCTCTGCCCTAAGGCAAAGCTGCGCACATACGATCGCACAAGTTCCTTACCAGCGGAAGATGTCTCTGTCTTCCTTTTTCTAGTTTCATTTTCCCAGATTTTTAGTGCCAAGGCCTTTTCCCTTCCAAAGGTTGTTCTGCACCTGTTCATGCATTTTGTGGGTGTTTACATTTACACCTACAATGATTGTGGTCGGCGGGACTTGATGCAGAGACCTTGGCGAGGGATGACACATTTGATAACAGTGTCTTACTTTCGAGACAGGTTTGTTGTGCAAGACCACGCTAAACATGTCGAGCCGTTTTGCGTTGAATTATGGTTGAAATCACATTGCCGTAAAGAAGTGATGATACAGACTCAAAAGAAGATTTGTTGTCGTATTAAAATACTTTCCCAAAATTAAATTCTTATTTCATCAATTGCTCATTAAAATGATTAATACTAGTGTTTTGTTATATTGTGTTCGCGTGTATAAGTCTATATATTTAACATATGTATATATGTCAGTGCATACAAACAAAATTCCGGTCGCCACGTCGCCGTGTCGATTAAATTCTGTGCGGTGGCGACTATCATTTGTGGATTCTTAGTGAAGAACTTACTCATTTCACCCTTCTGGCGCCTGGAATTTGGAGGCGGTTCCTAGATTTGTAGAAAATATTTACGTCCCTGTGTGTGTGCCTACAAGATACAGCTCAGGTCTTAGGTGTTAGAGTTTTATGGTTTCTGAGTCCGTTGAGTGTCTTTCAACTTCCGTAAAAGTTTGGCCATGATGCTGCATAATTTTGACGTTCAAATTAGTACAGTGATTGATATTTAGATCAATTACAGTGGCTGCTTCACCGGGATACGTTATAAAAGGTCGAATTAAACTGGAAACGGAATTGTGAATTGTCCAACAGATAAGGATTTCGGTTGGGTTACCTATGGTTCATTTCAAATTAAGGTATTACCCTTCGAATCTCGCCGGGGACACGGATGTTTGCCTGTTGTAAGTGTTGTGTTTTGTCCGGCAGAGGTCTCTGCGACGAGCTGACGGGTCGTGTAGAGGAGTCCTACCGATTGTAGAGCGTCGTTAGGTGTGTTCTATCAAACTCCGAGAATGAGGAGGTCATATCCCAAGGTGGGCCGCAGCGCCCCAGGGAAAAGAATGTATTCCTGTAGAAATCTCCCGAAAATGACGGAAACCTTGCTACTTGAATTACTAACAAGGCCAAGAGTCTAATGGAACTCCTAAAGAACCCAAGTTTCAGCCGTTACTACTACACCGTCTTGCTCGACAAGAGTTATTATAGCTTTGAAACAATTGACGAAATAAAGTTTTGAACTTAATTTAATTCGGATCAGCGCATTCATGAAACTTTGATATGTGTGGGTTGGTAAGACTTTCGTTAGTAGAGTTAGAACTGTCCAGAACAATCCGGGTTACTCTGCGGAAATTGTGTTGACACGATAAGATTAATTACGGTAAGAAATTTGTACAGGACGACAATAAATTAGAATGCTTGGGGAAACATCACCGTCCAGCCTTTTCCACTCTAATTCCCTCGTCTATTTATTGCTCCCCGAACAACGTGCTAAGCGAATGCCGCTATTAAGGAGTACTTGCAAGGTTATTAACTGGCCTTAGGCTCATTTGCTTTCCTTCGTCCTTCTAGGATTTCCGTCTATGTGGGACTGCGATCACGTTCTTCAACATCCTTTTGAATGCCACTTTCACAGTTCTGTTCGACGTCGTATAAACTGTGCAGTTAAAGTGGAGATGATAAACTAATTAATGGCAAAATACCCTGGCTATTGACTGCGCACCAATGACTGTATAGGAAAGGATGTATTGTTATTTGTGTGGTTCTAGATGAGATGTAGACTGACATCACTTCGGCTGACCACTTTCTTCTCTGAGGCAACATTTATATATTCGGTACAATACAGTAAAAATCCTTAGAGAGGGAGTGAGAGAGAGAGAGCAGAGTTTATAACTTGCTTGGCGTTAGTTTACTTTCAACGTAGCTTGGGCCGGTGCCTGGCAATATGAGTCATATATTCGGCGTGGCAGAGTGACGTTCTCACAGTAGAGAATAGCTCGCGAAGTTCGCATTTACTCATGCAGTGTATGCGATCATCTACCGGTTGATTAAAGCTTGCACTATAACGGATATAATGCTCCTTACTATGGGAGGATTTCGATCGAAAGACTACTGGAGATCATTTTGAGTTCTTATAGGTCTCTCTAGATATGTAGATATTTGAAGGCAGTGCCTCGAAAAGGTTTAGGACACAGAAAATCGTGCCTAATCGTCTCAAATATAAATATGAAGTTTTCTCTTAACTTTTTCATGCAGGAATCAATTTCGGGTGCAATCTGCAATACCTCGCATATAAATTACAGAATAAAATTTTTCATGTAAACGTTTACAAAAGAAAAACGAAAGGAAGAGGTGAAATCTGAATATGGCTGTACAAGAATGGCGATAATTGGCCGGCACATATCCTGCGACTGTCGGGAATTGCCGCAGCATCCTGCAACGCAGTGTGCGCATCGTTCGGTGCCAAAGAGTTCGTTCAGACAGACTTATTGTCCAAAGTAATGTGGTTGGATGTAACAATTACACCAGAAAGCTCTGTAGAGGTTATAGGCTGGCTTACAAATTTGGAAAGTAACTATCTGAACCTCTCAATATATAGGTCATTTGGCTGATATCTGTTTGCGAGAAAGGTTAAATTAGAATCGTTTAGTATAATGATCATAATTACAGTAAAATTTTCTGCTTTTAATGTACCGAATTTGCTGTATGACCTACAAGACGGAATTGCACACAACTAAACGGGAGCCAAACTTTTTAAATCACAGACTTATTTGTGAAACACTATCACTGCCCCTTCTATTGCAGACATCCCCGCCCACCACCCAGCCGGAAGGCATTTTGTCGTCAACTTGAAATGAGGAATTAATATAACAAGTGTTTACTGGTGTAACACGGCTTAAGGTTCTCCGTTACAGCTCTGAGATTGAAATTTTATTCCTAGACTTGTTAAAGCTCGTTCCTTCAACTTCGCCAAGAATGTGTGGTTTCATGTTTCTGGAGCGACGTTTGGTTTTGTTTCCAGCCTAACTTAGAACTGTTTACAACCGCTTAGGTTATCATTGACGAATTAGCAGTGCGGTATTGCTACAGTAGTGTTGTCGCTGGATGTCAGTTTTGACGCAGTGTAGCTTTTGGTTCGCTTATGTCTCTGTCTGCCTCCGCAGGCGCCATAGAATGCCCTTATTGATTCGAGATGCTCTGGGCAGACTTGGTCTGGCGCGTGTCTTTTCTGTTGTGTACGGTACCTATTGGCCAAATGTTTATGCGGTTGCAGTTTTAACCTATTGCTACTTGGGATTTCACTTTCTGGCAACATATTATTACCTGCTGCCATTTAATATTAAATCACCTCGCATATCAGTGCCGGTAAATAACTTTACTTTGGGGATATGTTGCGTAGAATCCTTTTGAGCTACTATCACACAGAACGAGAAATTCAGCTTAGTCACGGATTAATGTGTCCGTGTTCAGTTAGATCTTATATGGCTGCGTCCTCAAGAACTCATTACTGCATCCTACTCTGATCTCAAGACGCTAGTCGCTACCCTCTCACCACGGTGGCTTGGGTTCAATGCAAGGATAGTCCTATGGGAAATGGGATTTTTGGTGAACAAAGTGGCACTGGGACACGTTTTTCTCCGAGTCCGCCTGCGTTCTCTTGTTATTGTCATTCCACCAGCGATCCATACTATTTGTTCTGTGACCCACGGTATATAATCTCAGCAGCTGTTGGCGTCGTTAAAAACACACCAAGAACATCTTCTCTGAGGTAATTATTATGTCAAAAACAGCCAACATTACTAAGATGTGTTGACTGTTTTAACAAAATAATTATATGGTAGCACAACTGGATGTCTAACCTTCAAAATTCTCCTGGGGTAGTTGAGACCAGTACATACCTTCGCTCAATATCACTGTAAGATTGGTTTTAATATTGTTGTAAGGGCCATCTATTTTTATCTCTTACGTGACCACTTCTGTGCAGCTTTTATATGCATATATTAAGCACTTCTCAACTGTTTTGTGCTCTATACATGTTACACTCATGTCATCCTGCCATATTTGGTAATTATAAAAATATTTGGTGAAGTGAATCAGTTACGAAACTCTTCATTATAGAATTTTATCATCATCGTGTAACTACTTCTCCTTCAATTCGAAATTATTCTCTTCCCAACTCCTTTCAGACATTTTCCACATATTTTCTTCCCTTAACACACGGCACCAAAATCACAGATAATATTACAGGATGGTGTATTTTAATTAATGTTTATGTCTTCAAATAGGGGG
>Ga0123354_10004175_pt1 | contig 20365 bp, 11 predicted proteins | sample TergutLab28metaG_2_FD_97872 | JGI IMG/M metagenome (GOLD analysis project Ga0123354, IMG submission 97872) | Labiotermes labralis P4 segment gut microbial communities from Petit-Saut dam, French Guiana - Lab288 P4 | ecosystem: Host-associated > Arthropoda: Insects > Digestive system > Gut ...
AATCCTCAAGAGATCGAGGACGATGTTTGAAAACCTTTTCCTTTAGGTATCCCCAAAGGAAAACGTCACACGGGCTTAAATCTGGTGACCGTGCCGGCCATTCCACGTCTCCCCTTAAAGAGAACAAACGCCTAGGGAACAACAACAAAGCCCCGATGTTCACCGGTCCAAACCATTATGGGTACTGACAACGGTAGAGGCTAACCAACCGCATGACACTACCCCCACCTCTCTATCACCACTACAGCCCTCACAGTGCCCCTTCGAAAAAGTGGGAGATCTTTATGCCCCACCCTGTATTTATTCAACAGATATAGGTACTGAATATTGTAAACATGGTGTATACTCTCCGTTATTTTCTGTTCAAAATGCAGTTTGTTTCATGATTCTAACGTATTTGGTACCTGTATTAGTCACATTTTATATACAGGTGTGCTAAAATTTAAAAAAATAATTCCGGCGCCAAAAGGTTAACCTTTTAAAGCCTAGCGGTTTCTTTATGTACCATCTGGCTTAGCATTCAACAATTCTACTTGGTGCTCGCTTTGCGTTGAGTGTTTTGTACGGATCCCAGAACAAACAGCGGCCTTTCCTGTATACGTCATTAACTGATTGGTTTTTATAACTGTGGTGGAAAGTGTTTACAGCGCGGTACGGCCTGATTCCTTAAATAAAGCAGATTACGTTTCGTCTTTATAAGGTTAACACGTGTCTTACAATGTCACGAGTCACATCTTCGGCAACACAAGAGTTGAACGTACTGGTAATGTTGGTACTTATGATTCTGCCTGCCATCATGAACAACGTCTTCGAATTTCTATACCTCTTTGGATTAATTCGATTCTTGAGTCGAAAACCATCGCATGCGTCTCTGATTCGATTGTAGAGTCTATATCACAGCTTTTACTGTTTAGGTTATGGTTCAAGAGATGAATGTGTTACAAGATTAGTTATTATTAAGTATGAAATTGTTCAAGTGGAGTGTATGAAATTTGCGAAATTTATCTCATCTCATGTTTTTATAATACTCAGGCCATTTGTGTTAGTTCAATCCGAATATTGTGAACTGAAGACGCTAAACTTCAGTGTGTTTCACTACGAATCAGAGGTTAGAAAGTTTTTGAAGTGTACCGTTACGTACATTAGGTTAAAATGGTCTTAATGTAATGTCATTGGAAGGTGGAGAGGTAGAGACAGGAATTATTTTCCTTCGAACAAGGTCCAAGTGGCAGGCTGATGTGAACACTGGAACTAATATTCGAAGTTCATAGAGGTTTGGAGTACTTTCTGACTACCTAAGAGGCTGATAATGCCCCACTGAGTGGGTTAGCGTTACTATAGAAGAACTACATGTTCAGCAAGAATCGTTCGTCATGAGCGTATTTTAAAATGTTTTCAAATCTTATGTGTTTTCCTCGGACACTTATTGTTCCCGTAATACGTAACTTGAGGAGCAATTTCAGACTTCGTATACACGGATTCATATTGGTGAGTTTAAGTTTTATTTTTTATTCTTGCACAGTGTAGTTTTTAAGATGTACATAATAACAAATGTAGTTTGAGAATTCTCCCCTCTCATTAACCCCTTACAGACTAAACATAACTTTAATTAAATTTAAAGATTCGGCTCGTACCGAACAAAAAACACTGTACGTCTCGACTCTAAAATTCTGTCGGCTAAAGCTGTATAGAAAAAAAATCGCTGTTTGTTCTGATACCCAAACAAAACACAACAATACACTATGAAGACAGAAAGTATAATTTGTGAATGTTAAGTCTGCTGGTAGATAAACTAAGGCTTGGGCTTTAGAGGTTATTGGTAGTGTTATTTGAACGTTGAGGGAACTTGACAAACAATGCATGCTACCGAGATGAATTTATTACTTTGAATAGCTAGGAAAGGGATGAAGACGTTTTAGGAGAACTCAAAACTGAATACTTACAAGAGAAATGCCGTGTATATGGGAAGTCTTACCGTAAATGTTTTCACCAAATACAAGGTCATCCTAAAGTGGACGACTTGAACATCCACTTGACGAGTTACTTGATAAAGTGTAATGATGACAAATGAAATGTTCATTGTGTAAATAACTGCTTTGTGAAACTGAATGTACATTTCAGTGTTGCAAGTGATAGGATAGAACACTTGAATGGGGAACCATTTAGAAAGTATCAATTTGGTGTGAGAATATATTAACAGGAAATCCAATATTTTGCAAAGATTTTGGATTGTAAAAACACAATGACAGAAACAAGTTTAGGGATGTGCAGTCCAGTTTTCTGTAAATATACGTTATATATCCCTTTTTTTCATCTTCCTTAACTCATTGGCTTTACTCAGATCTAATAGCACTATAGGCATTAGTCTGCATGGGGTTTTTATTAAGTCAACAAATTAACATATTTAGGCAACATAAGTACAGTACTAAATATATTTCACTTGTAACTTCCAGACGTTAAATATGTACCTAGTGTTATATTACGTAGCGGTGAGAAGCTATAGCAGTAACTGTGACATGACAATCAATCAGTCTAATAATATATGCGTGAGATTAGAACCACTGACTTTTAGACTAAGAAACGGGATTTATAAGCTAATTTGTTAATATAAAGAGTTCTATCGTATTTTGATGTAAAGAAAACTGCGATATTTTCAAAAAGAAAGAACTCTTATGTACTCAGAGTGGACAAGTATTTTTAACAGAATGGAAAGAAAAATAACCGATAATTCTGTACACCATTGTGTCTAAAATGCAGTCACGTGATTGATTTTTTGAAACAGATTTGTAACAGGTTCACATCCATAATAAATCAAACGAAATATTAAAAAATGCAAATAACAAATATGCGAATTATTTTGCATAAGTGCATGTTTTTTAACTGTTTTTAAATTGGCCTACATTTATGTGTGCTGGTTGTGCAGTAGGATAGTAGCCTGAGAGTTTCGCTAGGATGATTTAGACGAGACATTACCGTATACATTTTGAGGGAGGGGGGGGGGTTTCTTCTTAAAATTTTCTCCTGGAATGTCAAGAAGAAAAGGGTATAATAATAATAATAATAATAATAATAATAATAATACGAATATGTCGAATATTAAGATGGATGTTCGAAAAATGGCTTGTGAGTATAATATTTTTGTGGAAATGGCTCAACAACACTTCTAAATGTGGGGGTTTGATATTTGCAATTTTGAAACGCCGGGTTTTGCTACATTGCTAGATATCAGCATACGAGGAATCCAGCAGGTCCAAGCGTTCCTTACGTACATTATTCAAATGGCCAGTTGAACTCTCATCCTGCACATCAACACTCCTGATTGAGGTTTTCGTGTATTTCTTCAGTTTCGGCAACCAAACACCAGGACAGTGCCTGAAATTTTACGACAACCGATTCCCTCAACATCTTTTCCACTTCAATATTATCATATTATTGGGCCGGAACCGCAGTAGCTCAGTCAGTGTAGCAACTAACTACAGCCTGGAAGGTCTGGGGTTCGAATTCCGGTACGGTCAAGATTTTCTGTCCTACGGAACCGTCCAGACTGCCTCTGGTGCGCACCCAGACCCCTATTCAATGGGCAATGGGATTTTGTCCCTCGGGGCTAAAGTGGCTTGCCCGTGATGTGGACCACTCACCTCTATGACGTTCAAGAATGAATGGTGCGTAACTTCTGCTCTTCATATAGGCCGTCCTGGCGTGGACATGGACACCAGCACCTTGCTGTAAGCAAAGTATGATAAAATTCAAGCAGTCTAGCCAGTGACGTAACCAAGCTACGAGCTTTTCACACATGGTAACTCGACTCTTTTAACATGTCAGTCTCGTCTCAGCAGTTCCGTTATCAGCAGACGAGCTCTTCAGTGCCAGTCCCAGTAATTACTTCAAGGTGATGAGTTATGGAGTTACGTGATACAATTATCGGCTGACAGTTCATTTCTACAGCGCTGTGAGTCTCCTCTTACAGCGTGTAAGACGCACTAACCATTGCTAATTAACAGCAAGGAAGAAATACAGCAGATATTGTTTCAGTGTGACATACACGCATCAGGTAGATGCTAATTTCAACTACCACTGCTGCATTCTTGGGAGCGCTAGAGTCATGTTTGCAATGTAATATTTTATGGCTCAATTCTAAAAAGTGTCTTTGAACGAGATTGATCTAAATACAGTAAGAATTGCGCCTGCGCGTTGTAGGGACAAGAGAGTTTTCTGTAGGACAACCACGCCTGCTCTGAGGCCTATTCGGTCTTTTATTCAGTGGGTACCGTGGTTGGGTCCCGTATGTAGAATGGCTGGGGCATTAGAGTAGGCACACACCTCAGTCGAGAGGTTAAGAATGAATGGATCTGTGTGTATAGTCTCGCCACATGGCTTCAAGGCGTGGACAGGGAAAATTGTTTCTTCTTCTTTTTTTTTTACTTTTTTCTGTGTCGAAAGACACAGACAAAGTAAAAAAATAGGGCTACGAAACGAATTACAAAAATGCGAAATTTGAGGTTATCACATAGATGACTATAAAAGTTACTTATTGCTGGGATCTGCCGAATTGTAGCTTGGTGGAGTAGAAAAATGTCAAGGTAAGGTTCACCCTATAGCAGGCCACGAAGGCCCATAGGGGGAGTAGAGGTATAGCTATATTCATTCTTTAACGTCGGCGCTAGATGGGGGTGGGTGGTCAGCGCCATGTACCGGCTACTTTACACCCCGAGAATGACAGGGTACCCCTTTTAAAGGAGGCTGGGTGGGCTCCGGGGCCGGTCTGGACGGGTGCGGAATATCTCGCCCTGGATCCCCGGACCGTCCGGCCTGTAGCGAGTTGCTATACCACGTACGCTATCCCGGCCAGAGGTTTTATAGATTATTTATCTAATCTGATCACAGTTGAAACACATTTATCTACAGTGCCAGGAATATCTATCATGAAGAAAAATAATTTTTTGGGAGTTTGCCCCTTATGGAGCGGCAAATAGCAACCGACGTTTCGAATTAAGCTTAGCGCTTTCACCTTCAAAGTCAAGCAGACCAAACAGCCAGAAACTGCTTGCCCATGTGGGTTAAAAAAATCCTCTACTTTGACAAATTTCACGCCATCACATCGCATAAGAAATTAATTTTTAGTTTCGCAAACCTAAGATGTTGCGTAATGAACACCTATAGGGACCATATTCCTTCCTGCGCCCACAGACTTTAAAACCTCCCTCTATACCCTCGTAACAGGGACAGGAGTTTCCTATGCAACTTCGGATCTACCAAGTCCGCAAAGTCACGAGTGACTGTCGGACCGCGGATTTTTTACCGTCAGCCTGTAAGTCGATTGTAAAGAAACAGCATAATCTTAAATTACCGTATCTCTTACGGAAAGATATATTGCGAAAGGTCTTATACTGTTTTAAAATCCATTCATTACAATTTAGTAACGGAAGTCCTTAGAACAGTGTTTCTCAACGGCCGGTCCGCGGCCCGGTACCGGGCCCTGGCATCAATTATACCGGGCCGCGAGAGGTTCTCCTGGAATTTGTCATTTTAGTTTTCTAAGTAATTTTCAAGAATAAATGCTTTATAGTGGAAATATTCTGAGGAGAATAATATTCGTGGATGTGTCGAAAAACTCAGACCCAGATGATGGCCTGAGGAAACTACAATACGCTACAAGATTTCTTTAGTCCAGTGATTGATAACTAACATAAATGTAATTTTATATCTGTCAACATGCCACACCGTACACGTAAGTGTACTAATATTCTATGATTATGCTATAATTAATTATTAATACTTATGTTAGTTTAATGTATGAACTTAAAAAATTGGAAAGGTATTTACGAGTAAATCTGTTGGGACCGGGCCCTCGTCTTATGAAAAAAGAATTTACTGGGCCGCGGTCTCACATAGGTTGAGAAACACTGGTTTAGAGGAACTGGGTAGAACATCTGTAAAGAATGGCAATACGAATACAAGCGAAGATGACTGCCATTATACATGATCATACAGTGGCCGCATAAGTCCAGGAAACAGGGTCTGTTTGCAAATCCAGATGACAGTTGCTCAGCTTATTAAAAAGTTTTCAACCTTTAATGGAACCGAAAGTTTCAAAGCCATGTTCACAACTTTCCGTCACTGATCCACTTTCTGTGCCAGATTAGTCCAAGCTGCTGTACTCTTTTCTCATCACCCTCTGGTTCCCTTATTACAAACTTGTGCTCATTTTTATCGATATGGGAACGAGAATATCTCAGACGGTATAGTAACTCTTCTATGGGTTGGACAACAGAGAACCGTGGTTCGAGTTCCTGTCAACATGCCACACCGTATACATAAGTGTACTAATACTATATATGATTATGCCATAATTAATTATTAATACTTATGTTAGTTTAATGTATGAACTTAAAAAAAATAGAAAGATATTTACGAGTAAATTTGTTGGGACTGGGTCATCGTCTTATGAAAAAAAGTTTTTACCGAGCCGCGGTCTCACAGAGATTGAGAAACACTGCATTAGAGGACCCAACAATTTGCACACGATTCTGCAACCAGGTGGACACAGACTCTTTTCCTACAAGAAGCCGAGAGAATCCACTGTAGATAGTACAACTCGAATTTGTTGTTACAGCTCACCAAGTGCTTTTTTCGCTTTGATCAATGTACTTTACATTTGTCCAAAACCAACAAACGTAATGAGATGAAGTAAGATCGGAACTTCGTGAACGTCATTCAGAGGGTCATCCACGCCCAATCCACCGACTAGGAAAATGGCTTTCAACTGCGATATTAAATTTAAAACGTGAAGTTAAATGGCCATATTTCCTGAACGGAAATCTGTATGGCTGAGGTTCTTGCTACAGTTTAAAGCTTCAGTTCTACATTTTGTGACCAATGCAATTTTGAAATTACAGCCTTCAAACGTTATGTATTTACTTTACAGTTGCCATGTATAAATTTCTTGATAGTACCCAAAATTTTCGTTGATAACTATTATAAAAACCAGAGAGAAGATTAGAAATGATCCTCCTCTGACTTATCGATAATACGTGAGCTGTGAACGAAAATAACCGAGGTCAGGAGACGAGACAAGACCAGGGGATCCGAATACGTGACTCGTCATGTGAACATGGCGCCACACCAAGTTGACGGTAATTACTTTATTAGGATGATAATCATCACATAACACGGAAATTGCCCATGTTAAAGAACCAGTGGCTCAAATTATTAATAGTGAAGACAGGTCAAATGTATACAGTCTGCCAGACATCGCAGCTTGAGATCTCTTTCGCCTGTCCTGCCGTTAGTGGACGGAGTAATTTTATCTTTAGCCCATAAAATATATCAGACACTCGATTTTAATTGCTAGAAGGTACGTTCTAGTAATTATACATGATCTATTACAGAGGGATAATGTGAAAAACGTTTTCTCTATTTATAATCTTTGACATCTCTGTCTGTAGCCTGTCTGCTAACCAGATAACTCACGAAGAGGGGCTTTGACCGATGGTTTCTATATTATGTCTTCGCGTTCTATTCCTGCAAGTTTCAGTAAATTATACAGCTATCTAGAACTCTGGACGTTTTGGCGCCTCACTTAATATATCTCGAAAAATTTGCGGAATTATTTATAAAACGATTCTGGGCCACCAAGAAAGTTGACGGGGGCTTAATAAGAAGTACATCCCGTTACTCGGTCTGGACACAAACGGCCTGTACCTGTGGCTTAATGTATTAGTTTGGTATTTAAGAAGAGAGATATTTGCAGCGTTTAACTTTCGCAACACGCTATATATATCCCATTCCGGTTGCGTTATTTTTTTTTTATTTCAACGTTAAATTTGTATTATAAACGCTAGCGAGAAAGATTTCGGCCATTCATATTACATACTTGTACTGTCCAAAGCCTTAATCGTGGAATACGAGTGGTTAATTCTAGCTCCTTGCCTTTCATCCCCGGACTAAGCGTACTGCGTCGCTGGGTGAGTAGGCTGAGTGACCGCTTTGCCGGTGCGCTCTCTGCGTCATAATTTGAAAATCGCGTACAAGACATACCCTTTCACCTGCAAAAGGCTTCACTTTGAAATTTAAATGGACTTTTTTTTTACCGAATGTAATATGTTAATAGGTGTCATTAACTAAGAGAAATTATGTAGATTATGCTGTATGAAATAACACTTACTTGCTACTGTCACGCAGTGTTTCTTTCTTATCATGTGTGAGAGAGTTGGTGTTTTTGCTAAGTCAATATCTTATAAGAGACCCAACTTTAAATTAGTAGAGATGACAAGCACAAATTTTTGCGAAGTCATAAAAATAATATATTTGTATGATTATGAAATAATCACATGAAACCCGCCACCAAGAATTAGTTAAGTAGCAGGGTTACGTGGTAAATAACTTGGCACAGGCCCTCAAGGATCTGAATGATTCATGGACCTTGAAGAAGCTCATTGCACGTGAAATAACATCTGGCATTTCCCGTACGATTTGGAACAGTCATTCCTTTCGTCCACAAGAACATATATCTGCAACAGGAAACGGCTAAGTGCCTCGTAGTAGAGGACAAGGGCTGGGCACCAAACTTGGGGGCCACATTGGTTTTTGGGTTGGGAATATCGTTGTAGAAAGTGGACGTTCTGTTAAAGAACTGGACTGGAGGAGCGTATATCTGCAACAGGAAACGGCTAAGTGCCTCGTAGTAGAGGACAAGGGCTGGACACCAAACTTGGGGGCCACATTGGTTTTTGGTTTGGGAGTATCGTTGTAGAAAGTGGATGTTCTGTTAAAAAATTGGGCTGGAGGAGCGTATATCTGCAACAGGAAACGGCTAAGTGCCTCGTAGTAGAGGACAAGGGCTGGGCACCAAACTTGGGGGCCACATTGGTTTTTGGATTGGGAGTATCGTTGTAGAAAGTGGATGTTCTGTTAAAAAAATGGGCTGGAGGAGCGTATATCTGCAACAGGAAACGGCTAAGTGCCTCGTAGTAGAGGACAAGGGCTGGACACCAAACTTGGGGGCCACATTGGTTTTTGGGTTGGGAGTATCGTTGTAGAAAGTGGACGTTCTGTTAAAGAATTGGGCTGGAGGAGCGTATATCTGCAACAGGAAACGGCTAAGTGCCTTGTAGTAGAGGACAAGGGCTGGGCACCAAACTTGGGGGCCACATTGGTTTTTGGGTTGGGAGTATCGTTGTAGAAAGTGGACGTTCTGTTAAAGAATTGGGCTGGAGGAGCGTATATCTGCAACAGGAAACGACTAAGTGCCTTGTAGTAGAGGACAAGGGCTGGGCACCAAACTTGGGGGCCACATTGGTTTTTGGGTTGGGAGTATCGTTGTAGAAATTGGACGTTCTGTTAAAGAATTGGACTGGAGGAGCGTATATCTGCAACAGGAAACGGCTAAGTGCCTCGTAGTAGAGAACAAGGGCTCGGTACCAACTCCGGGACCACATTGGGTTTTTGGGCTGGAAGTATCGTTGTAGAAAATGGAGGGTTTGGAAAAGAATTGGGCTGGTATAAACATCCAAGTACAAGATTAATGCCCATAAAAAAAAGCAAATTTCAGTGCTGATCGAAATGGAAATAAGACACTCCAGCGGTTGAAGCATGAGTCTACTAAAGGAGGTGACTGTAAGGTTCCAGCTTCAAAAGAAATGTGCATAGAAACGTAATTTTAAAATTAACACTAATACCGTGTCGGTTCTCTGTACAGATCTTCGATCCCTCTCATTATACCTCAGTTTAGCTTACGTTTGTGAATGCGTTATGGTTACCTTAAATTTAAACTGTTTCTCCCAATCTGATGTTTATTGGACCGTGTATCATTGTGGTAACTGAAGAATAAAAAAAAACGAAATAGATGCCACTTGATATTTTTATTGTACTTCTTATAGGCTTAACATGTTTCGGGCATTACTATGCCCATCGTCAGGAGCTCGCGATTATGATGTTGATTACCACATTGGTCGTGTCGTTCTGTAAAGATGGAGAGGTTAGCGTTAATGTAAATTTATGGTTCTTAGTGGTGTATGTTCGTTGAGATGTTCTTTGTCACTTGTTACCAGCTACAACCAAGCGACAAAGAACTTCACACCGAACATACACCACTAAGAACCATAAATTTACATTAACGCCACCCCCTCCAAATTTACAGAACGAAACGACCAATGTGGTAATCAACATCATAGTCGGGAGCTCCTGATGATGGACATAGTAGTGCCCGAAACATGTTGAGCCTATAAGAAGTACAATAAAATATCAAGTGGCACCTAGTTGGTTTTAGTAATTCTTCAGTAATCTTTCTCCCAAATTTGTAGGTGGAATTTGAAACCCCTGGGTCACTTACGGGTTAAACAGAAAGAGAGAGAAGAGAGGGGGGGAGGGGATCTTCAAGGCTGAATAGGTACACTTATGTTTAGAACACACTAAACTTATGTAATGAATACCAACAAAATGCACACTTTTGAAATTAACATTAATTTGAAAAGTGTGCATTTTGTTAGTTTACATTACATAATTGTATCACAACGCGCGGTGCAAAAAACATAAAGCACACTGAACATTACTACATACCGGATTGGAATATGTGGGTTACACTGCTGTTTCTTATCCGAAAGGTCCTGGTTTCGAATCTCAACGCCAGAGACGGGCTATTTGAAGTAAGTTTCTCGTGGTTTGCGTCGTCTGTTTGCAAAAGTTCCTTGATAGTACCTGAAATTAATCATGACATCTATCTTGCACACTCTTTATAGTGCATTATTACTTAATCGTTCTGCAATTGGACTTTATATGTTTTGAGTAGCTATTAGTAGCGTCGTAAAATAAGCCACAAAGAGCCAACACCAAATTTCGCCACTCGACATGAACCAGAACCACTTAATATCACCGCCAATTCCACAAGCAAAATCGCGGGGACAAATATTTTCTTCAAAGCAGAGCTTTCCAGCCAGCAAATTGCCAGTGTTGTTTGCCCGTTAGTTTCTCAGCCTAGTAAAGCAGTCATTCAACCGAGTTTACTACAGGCCTTCTCCTTCAGACGCTCTTATACCAGACACGTGTAACATTTGAGACAGCGGTAGATGCTGGCTTTAAGCAAGTTTCTGTCACCAAATAATAAGAGGCCTGTTTTCTAATTTTGTAACACCAATAAAATATATTTATTTTCACATTAAGCACATTCTATGATGTTATTTCAGAACGTGTAAAGCTAAATATAAATCTTAATAACTGCTCTAATTTTGTAAAGTTATATTTATGAAACCTATTTTACAACGTCGTAAAGACTGCGCACAAAATTTTGCTATGTGACTTGATGCCACGTGGAAAAGAATTTGGGACTTAATTTTAGTTTTATTTTATGCGTCATTAATATTAATTTTTGGCTCCTTGGCCTCTGAAAATGCCTCACATGCGGTTGTACTTAGACTATGATTTTCATAAGAAGACGACGAAGTGTTATACCAAAATATTGATAACAGATACCCTCCTCGCGTGTTAATAATTGGTAACGTATTATGAAGTGAATGTAAAGTAAATTGAGAACCGAAATATCTGCATTTAATTCAATTTCGGACCCTCCACACTCTCACACGGAAACGTAAGTCAAGGAAGACTGACACATTCGTGCTAATTGTTTTGGTGTCATTCGTTGGTTGACGGTACAGAATTTGCAAACACTAGTTAACCCTTTAAACGCCGAGTTAAATCCCACCTGCCATCTGCTGACTTTATTAGGAGCTCACCGTTTTCTCTACATTAGCAGGATCAGGGTTAAGGAACGTGAAACACGTATGATTGAAGAGTTTTACAGCTTTATGACATGTCACAGTGTTATGTGGATAGGACGCTGCTTTGTTTGTTAGCTTCACATAACGTAAACCCTATTTCTCTAAGATATGGTAATTTTCTTTAGTTTCGTCTTACTGCCCCAATTTCCTTAGGCCAAATATCTTCCACAGGACCCTTTTCTCTAAGGGACTAAGAGCCTACGTTCCATCCTTAATGTGAGGACCCAAGTTTCGCACCCATACAAAATAAGAGGCAAAATTATAGTTCCGTATTTGTTAATATTTATATTATTCGATAATAAACAGCAAGACAAAATATTTGGATCTAATAGTAGCAAGAAATCAGCAAATGTATTCAGGTTTAAATTACTCCGTGATGTCATTTTGATTGTATTATATTCCCTTAAATGTAAGACTGTCACATTTAAAAACGATTTATCAGCTATTTTTGTGTTTTGATTTTTCCTGCATTCTCTAAACGATAAGTGATAATATTTCTTATAATAAAACCAAATAGATGAACTAATTTCTCGAGTTTATTTTTGGAATAAAACTGTACGTGTTTCAGACAGTTCCTCTGTTCATCATCAGGAGTTTTTCACTGAATACAAGGCAATGGTTTATGTCATACAGGATTGCTGACAGCTGGCGAGCGAGATCGGGACGGAAGTGATCCTGATCTTGATCCTGATCCTTATCCTGCTCGCAAGCTGTAAGCAAACTTGTGTGACATATACCATTGCTGTGTGCACATTGAAAAACTCCTGATGATGGAGAGAGGAACTGTCCAAAACATGTAGAGTTTTATTCCAAAAATAAATTTGAGAAATTAGTGCATCTAGTTGGTTTTATTATAAGAATTTATCACGATGCACGGTCACCTGAACGTAAAAAAAAGTGACCATATTCTCAGTTTCTTAGCAGATATTATTCTAGACCAGCCTCCTTAGAAGCGAGGGATGAAGATTCCATATTTTTTTGTCCAGGAAATTACGTCGTCGTCGGAGACCACAACATAATATGTCCATTTCAATTGTGTTGAAGGAAACTTTATTATAATTGGGCTGTTTATTAGGAAACTGTTTGTAATATAGATGCCTTTCAGGAAAGGGCACAGGAAATGCCCGGACAGGAATAATTTTACTATGAATTCATGTTGTTGAAACAAGTCTGTGTCGTTCTTGTTTGTTTATTTGTGACACCATCCTGATGTACAGTTAATGATACATTGGTTCTTTATTTGCTGGTAATTATAGTTTTGTTATCAGACTTTGAAGACGCCAACCTAACAAATTATGCAAATTGTTACTTTGCAGTACAGGGTTCCAAGTACAGGTCTACTGTCCCGCCCTCTTGTGTGATCCTGCCTGTCACAGTATAGCCCCTAAGTCACATTATTACTTTACGAATCGTGTCGACGTGTACACCGAACTGCTATAAACATTTATTTATTATTGGCATTTCACAAGGGGATACACTGTTTAAAAAGGAAGCCGGAATATTATAAAAATTCTTTTCCTTTTCCCTTTGCGTACCCCGTTTATATCGATGTTAACTTATTTAAAATGAAGTTGTGCTGTAGCTAAGTTAATACAGTGATTGTGCTACGGACTGCACAACCACGATTCGATTCCCAGCGGGGTAAAAGAGATCTTTCTATCTATCTCTAATCTCATACGTAATGGGAAACTGAGACTCTTAACCTTGGTTAGGGTCTTGTACCATGTACATAATTGTACTTTCTCTCCCTCCTATTCCTTCTAGCCCTGGTACTTAATTAAGTCAAGAAAAAAACCTTAAAAATGTTCATAATTGTACTTTCTCTCCCTCCTACGCCTTCTGGCCCTGGTGCTTAATTAAGTCAAGAAAAGACTTTAGCTCCACATCTAAAGGTAATGGTAAAGCAGTCCCTTTACAGTCCTGGAGTGGCCCAGAGGGTTCCAGGAAGTTAACGTTCCCAGATTACATGACAACGGCACAGAATGGTGGTAAGGTTGTCAGCCTTACGCACCGGCCCTCTTTATCCCAGGAAATACTCCCGGTACTCATTTCTGTTAGAGGTTGAATCGAACCCAAGGCCATAGTGCGATCGGAGGGATTATGTCAATGAAAAATTCCAATAACACCAGCTGGAATCGAACCAGAGACCTTCCGATTTGTAGCACAGCACCTTAACCACTGTGCTACCGCGGTCTCCAGCTCCACATCAAACAGTACTGAAATATCACACGTTACAAAATGAGAATGTGTTAACATTTGCACTCTTTGCAAAAATTCCATAACAGCCGATATGGAAAGAGTTTTAAAGTGATTATTTGCGTTTTGAAATTAAGGAGGTTTTTTCCCCTGCATATTTTGCAAATACCCTGAATTCTATGACCAGTAGATGTTAAAAATTGTCATTACCTCCTTTTCCTATTTTTAATTTCCACATTCTTATTGCTTAAGCAAGTTTTCACTCGTAGAAAAGCCCACAAATGAGTACTTGGGGCTTTATCTGTAATATCGTAAAATAAAATAATTTATGTTCAGAATTATAGTTCTCATTGAGTCATCCTGTATTTAATGGCTAAATTGGCATGTACACTAGAAGGATCTTGGCTAATGAAAGCTGCTACTAGGTAAAATGTATCAGCCCAGACTCTCACAAGACACGTCGGTCAAAAAATACCTATACAAGACACATATCAGATAAAAACAAGAAGAAACACAGACAGCGCCTCAAGGAATGTTAAAACACGTTTATATAAAAATCGAGGCGTTCTTTTTTACGATGATACCAAAATAACCAAACAGGAAAAGCAAACTTTAAAGACGGGTGCTTAGTCATACACGTCACGTTTTCCCAAACATGAAACAACTTACGGTATGTACATTCATAGGGTTTTATATATATACTGTATCATAATTATAGAACCATCTATCAAGATATTTCTTCTTTAATATGGGTTACAATTAGGCCTATAATTATTGTTACAGCTTCTTCATGCACATAATTATGAGGTCATTGCCACTGGAGACCAGAGCCCTATAGATACTTATCTAAACATAGAATGTTAATAAAACGCTATGGATAAAAATCTTGAGCTGTCTCAATGTAATGAACGTAGGATATATTTAAAATTATATTACTGCATATTACAGACAAGAACAATAACAAGACCGAAGGAAAACGTACTGTTTGCAGTAGGCCTACCTTCTGAGATCTTTTGCCAAAGTCTAAAATATGGCTGTGAAAATGTGTGGGAATTACACAACAACTCCGAACATAATCACGTTTATTTCATAGTCCTTCATCAGATTTAAAATATTGGAAGATAATTTCAGAGTCTGTCCAATTAACATACTCTGCATCTTGACAATATATATGACACTATCTGAGGACCACAATCACAAAATTTTTGCTACGAGTATGTCGTTTTACTGCTTTCCCCAAACCAATACCGAAGGGAGAAAATTTTGGCGCTATAACGCCACTTCCCCGTACGACTTCATGGCGTGTATAGCCCTGTCTTTGCCTCATATTGGCGTAAATGGACAAAAACCAATATGATCGTCGCCACTAAATCTCCCTAACGCGTTATGTGGAAGGCGCACATTTTTTTTTTAAATTTTATTAGACATGCTAACAAACTTCAACGTAATCAATTTTCGAGGACCTTTCTTGAGTACGTTTATTGGCTGGTCGAGCAAAATCCGAAGATTATTAAATACAAATACGCATCTTACATTTTACAATATACCTTTATTCGGCCCTCTCCTGAGCTGGTTGAATCCAATACACAACCTCACATTCTCCTGATTTAGGATCTCTTTTGAAGTTATTATCCTCTCCGTCTAGATATTCCAGTTCGTCGCGTCATTAAAAGTTTACATACAAAATATTCACGAACCGTGGGAAAATTCTGGAATTTACGGACATATATTCGGCTTTTAATTTTACCTGTACATAAGCATTTTATCTGCGCTGATATAGATACTGCTCAATTTTACAATCAAACTTCGATATTTCATCATACGCGAAGGATAGGTATTTAGAATAACTCAAGTTACAACCTAAATTTGATTGAAATAAAGTGAAATGCCAACTTGATGCAACTAGGTGATTTTATTGATGTATTCTTAGCTCGAAATGTTTCGGGTAGGTAAATACGACCATCAGCAGGAGCATTAGATGTTGAGTTGCAGCATATGGTTTTCTGCACCGAGTTTTTGGATGGGTGGTGGTGCAGAAAACCATATGCTGCAACTCAACATCTAATGCTCCTGATGATGGGCGTATTTACCTACCCGAAACATGTCGAGCTAAGAATACATCAATAAAATTACCTAGTTGCATCAAATTGGCATTTCACTTTATTTCATGAGGAAGATGCACGGTCAAACAACCCTCTAAATTTGATTATATGTAATCATTAATTTATCTAACATTTTGTTTTGTCACGTCCTGTTCATGTCGCCTATCTTACTGAGGTGGAACACATTGTCGATGGCCTACATGTGCGGCTGATCAGCGACGGAAAATGAAAGATATTTTTCATTTCCAATATGAACGCTCTCTCCTCGTATTTATCCCAAATAAGCCATGATGGTGTGCATGGCTACAGGTTGATAAGTAAGAGTTCGGTTTGTTGTAGCGTTGAAATTTTCTGTTAGTTACAAAGTGTAGATGGACATGAAGTCTTACAAAACTTCAAATCAAACGAGCATTATCCGGGGATAAAGCGGCCGGAGGATGAAGATGACCACTCATCTCCATCTATCGCAGAAGTACAGAATGAGTGGACATTCATATCTGCCCCCCTGTGCGCTTTCAATTTACGCTGCCTAGTCACAGGTGCTTTAACCCTTACGGTTAATCAAGAACAATGTTGAGAAGGGTGAAAATTACGTATATCAATAAATAGACTGCTTTCACGTCCGTGCGGTTCACAGAGGCCGGAAGCACAGAGGTCCGTAAAGTGCACCGAGGTCGACATTTAATGGTTAGTTGACAGTCGAAAAAGATGTAGGAATTTACATACAAAATATTTTGCACCCAAAATCAAAAATACAGCCAACGATTTGGGGACACCCTTAATGGTGAGGACCCGTGCTGCCATATACGTAAGTTATGATATTAAAATTGGATCTGCTTAACAATAATTTTCTATTATTTTTTTAGGTTCTGACGTTAATTGGATTACAAGCTTTTGATATTACATTCATTAAAAACTTAATTCATATAAACTTCTTTCCATATAAAAATTATTTTGTGGTCCTTGAGTCCCTCATTCTGTAGATAAGTTAGCTGCCATGTGAATTGCTATTTAAAATGCTTATGCCCGTCCGTATGTCTGCATGAAGTACTTCAGCGATAAGTGGAGGTGGAAATTTAGCATTGGCGTTTACATTAACATTTATGCCAATTCCAGTTGTGGTTGAATTCGGACACAAATAACTGACACGCTCTAATTTGATGTTTATTGGACCGTGTATCATTGTGATAACTGAAGAATAAAACCCAACTAGATGCCACTTGTTATTTTATTGTACTTCTTATAGGCTTAACATGTTTCGGGCACTGCTATGCCCATCATCAGGAGCTCGCGAATATAATGTTGATTACCACATTGGTCGTTCCGTTCTGTAAAGATGGAGAAGGTAGCGTTAGTGTAAAATGATGGTTCTTAGTGGTGTATGTTCCGTGTGAAGTTCTTTGTCGCTTGTTTGTAGCTGGTAACGTGTTTCTATTGTTATTAATAGTTGTGATCTTTACAGAACGAAACGACCAATGTGGTAAGCAACACTATAGTCGCGAGCTCCTGATGATGGGCATAGTAGTGCCCGAAACATGTTGAGCCTATAAGAAGTACAATAAAATAATAATAGTTGGGTTTTATTCTTCAGTTGACACGCCCTAATATTAGCATATCGAGATTAAGTGTCATATAGTTCGCTTGATACTTACCTCATTGAAATATATTTAGGACAAAAGTTGTAGAGATAAATTTGGAAAAACTTTTTTCCTTATAGTCCTGCGATTTTTTAAAATTAAACAAGAGTGAATGAAAGCGCGATAATCTGTAAGCTAAATGTGTATTTCCTAACTTGCGTGTTACCTCAGGTGCCCTGCAATGTGAAAATGTTTTCATGCGCTCTTTGCTTCACCTTGCAGTTCTGTTGCCTAATAGTTTTGAATACGGTGACATTTCTTAAAATCGCAAATAACGAGATGCCGATTAATAAACAAGGAAACGATATGCGATATTTCAAATTTAATTTTTTATTTTTTACATGATATAGACTTTTAAAATTTTAGATGTTAAAGTAAATAATATTATCAATAACGATGGCTGACCGAACTCAATTTCTTTGCTGATTGCGCCTTCCCGCGGGCCCTACTTTGCCCTTCCTGGCCTATAGTTTAACCTTTTGGCGCCGGAATTATTTTTTACTTTTAGCACACCCTGTATATAAAATGTGAATAATACAGACATCAAATACGTTAGAATTATGAAACAAACTGCATTTTGAAGAGAAAAAAGCGGAGAGTATATGCCATGTTTAAAATATTCAGTGCCTATATTTGTTGAATAAATATATAAAATATAACTTTAGAGGTTGGCGGTGCGGTACGACCACTATAGTTGACATTAGGCATCAAAAGGTTAATGACCGAAGAACGTGATCTTCTGATATGTTATATTGGTTGTATACATTCTGGGGGTTTCTCGTTCCAAATAAACGCTACTTAGCTTCCTAACGATGTCCTTAACTATGGATTGTCATTTAATAGTGATTGTAGTACCTAATGCTCAATTCTTCCGGCCACATTTAACTTTTTTGTGGTGTTTAACACAAAATTAAGCTCGTATGACAAGGAAGTCCTTATATTGCTCTTGTGTGCTTAGTATGTCCTTCCTTAGCTACCCAGTTTTTACTAATTTTTCGTCCGTTCCTTTTATAATCGCTTTAGCAATAACCACACACTTCCTGTGATTTTGTTCTAGTTTTCGTTGTACCGTTCAACATTTACTACATTGTAACCGAATTTATTAAAAAAGTAATTATCTACCCACTTCCAATATTGTTCGTGTTAATTTATTCCATTGGAACCTGAGATTAATCAAATGACTTTTTAAAAACCTAGTCCGTCCCTCACAGAAATCACACGGCTTTTCCCGTACGAAATCAAAATTATTAATGTTGCTTAGGTAAATGATCATCACTGTTTGATCTGATAATAATATTGAACCCACAATAAAAGTAAGTGGGAAAATTGTCGTGTCTTATAGTTTTAGAAAACGTATTACATACACAAAGCACAGATATTTTTTTAAGTGTTCTTGACCGTGCATCCCTGTATAATCTGTTTCAAATGAAGCCAACTATGTACACGCTACTTCTTAGTATATTTATTTCAACTTCTCTACATGTTTCGGGCAACTATGTGCCCATCATCAGGAGAACTTACTGTATCTGTGTCTGGTCTGCAGGCCGGACAGCCACCCACACAGAGTGAAAAATACCAGTGTCGTATAGATACAGTCAGTTCTCCTGATGATGGGCACATAGTTGCCCGAAACATGTAGAGAAGTTGAAATAAATATACTAAGAAGTAGTGTGCACCGAGTTGGCTTCATTTAAAACAAAAACAGAAATGTTGTACACGTATATTAAAAATGTACAATTGTCACTTCAAAATTTCGAGTTTTGAATTTATGACAGGGGAGGTGCTGAATGTATAAGACTCTGGGATGTTGTGGCGTGTCACTGGGTAAACACGTGTACAGCTTCAGGCTTAGTAAGCTAAGGATACCTAAATATTCAAGGTCAAGGAACCATCTTAAACTGCTTGACCTTCAGGGTGAAGGGTTTATGATCTTTCGAGTTACCCAACGACACAGAGTGGGATCAGAAAAGATTCAAGCCTTCTCCTATATCATTCGTATATAATATTGATTCTTTGTAAAAAGCTATCCCTATAAGTCCTGGACAGGCCCGTAGGGCTCCAGGAGTTTGAGTCTCCCAGGATTAATAGCCATTCGGCATATGAATTTGGCAAGACTGTCACCCTTAGGTATCGGCCGTCTTTACGCCACCCCCGCCCCCCAGGAGATATCGCTTGTATTCATTTCTGTCAGAGGCCACAGTGCGGCAGAAGAGAATAATACAGTGAAAAATCTGAATGACCTCATAGACAATCGAACACGCAAACTGCCGTCTTATAGCGCATTACCTCAAAGAATTGTATGGTGAATAATAACGATGTTTGATTGCACAAATACAATACCCGAAGAAAAAAATTCATGATACACATGCAGTTAAATGTATTGTGTCGACCCACCTGATTGTGGCTGTAACTTCGTATTCATGGAATTGTCATGGAGGTACCTATTTCAAGCGGGTAGCATAGTCGGTACGCTACGGGCTGGACGGTCCGGGGATAGAATCCCGGTGGGGGCGGGATATTTCGCACCTCTCTAGACCGGCCCTGGGGCCCACCCAGCCTCCTGTACAATGGGTACCGGGTCTTTCCCGGGGGTAAAGAGCGGCCGGGGCGTGACGCTGACCCCTCACCCCTTCTAGTGTCGTGGTCAAGAAAGAGTAGA
>Ga0123354_10004176_pt1 | contig 20365 bp, 12 predicted proteins | sample TergutLab28metaG_2_FD_97872 | JGI IMG/M metagenome (GOLD analysis project Ga0123354, IMG submission 97872) | Labiotermes labralis P4 segment gut microbial communities from Petit-Saut dam, French Guiana - Lab288 P4 | ecosystem: Host-associated > Arthropoda: Insects > Digestive system > Gut ...
CTTAACACATCAATATATCGTCAACAATACATAGTTTTCGCTGCATGTTTCGGTTTCACCAAACCATCTTCAGGCCAATATTTACTAAATGTACCTCCATATACGAGTAGTTGTGGGCCGGGTAGCTCAATCCGTATAGCGACTGAGCTACGGGCTGGACGGTCTAGGATCGAATCCCGGTGGGGACGAGATTTTCCGCCCGTCCAGACCGGCCCTGGGGCCCACCAAGCCTCCTGTACAATGGGTACCGGCTCTTTCACGGGGGTAAAGTGCGGCCGGGGCGTGCTGCTGACCACTCACCCCCTTCTAGTGTCGCGGTCATGGAAAAGTAGAGCCATACCTCAACCCACCCTCTGGACCACACTGGGCCTGTAACGGGATCACTTTACCTTTACCTCCATATAGTTAATATTGGCCTGAATATGGTTTGGTGAACCGAAACATGTAGCCAAAACTGTGTGTTTCTGACTTTATATTGATGTTGTGTTAAGACTGAATAAACCACTTTATTGACCAAGAGAAGAAGACTGTATCTGTATGAAATTCAGTTCACCGAATGAAGAATGAATAAGTTAAGTTCAATTTATTTTGCATTCATTTGATCCATAGGGGTTGTGACCCGTCGGAAATGGAACTTTTCAATACAGAAATAAGGTTACAAATATCGTACATTATGTAATATACAATACAGTTAATCTCAAGATATATCTAAATAGGCAACATTCTGATTGTAATGTATCTGCAGAGAGTTATATTAGCTATGGTGTATTATCTAATGTAGATATGATAAATCACAATAAAATAGTAATACCATATAAGTGAAAGATACCGAAAATTATTGGATATTTTACAATTATTACAATACTATGTGATGAGATGTATTTACAAGTTAATTCTGATATTATTGTTATCATAATATTCATTTAATGAGTAGAAGGAGTTTGTGTATAAAAATTTGTTACTGCCTTTTTAAATGTTCTTGGATTATCGACGTGTGTTTTGATGTTCCGTGCAAGACTATTGAAAATCTTAATACCTGAATAATAAACTCCTTTTTGGTAAATGTTCAAATGTGCCCTGGGTAGGTGTAGGTTTGAAGTGTGCCTGGTGTTTATGCGAATAATTATATGTTTAATTTTTGTCTGCGTATTTGTGTATACATCTTGGCGGAATAAAAATTACCGATGATATGGAGGATTTATAAAAAGTGCAGTTCTCGACGCAGGCTATGTTGTCGCCATTTTTCAGCGCGTTTTTACAAAATGAGTTATGGATGTTACAAGTTGTATATCTTCATAAATACATACTCCTAAGTTCACAAAACTGCATCGGCGTTCGATCCGGATTTTGCCAGGGAAGGGGTTAAAATGCATTTTGTCGTTTCAGATTTCTTTGCGTGCAGCGGGCAACGTGACCCTCATTGAATGCAATAGTAGCAGAACCCAAACACTGCCAGTTTGTAGTTAACACTACGATCGAGCTCACAAATATACCAGCGACATCCGACAGTACGGGCATCTAGCGTATCAAGTAGCAAGTGTGCCGCTTTTGTCGAATGTACGAGTTGTTACATTTTTGAGGTCAATCACAGAAAAGGTAAAGGTACATTTTTCCCTAGAACAGGCCACAAAGGTCCAGAGAGGAAGTACAGTTATGACTCTACTTTTCTTTAACCTCGGCCCTAGATGGTGGGTGGAAAACGCCTCACCTCTGCCGCTTTACCCCCGGGAAAGACCCGGTACCCATTGTATAGTAGGCTGGGTGGGCCCCAGGGCCCAGGAAAATCTCGCCGCCCACCGGGTTAAGATCCACGGACCGTCCAGCCTGTAGCGAGTCGCTATACCGACTGAGCTATCTCGGCCCACGGAAGTAACCCGGTATCCATTGTATAGGAGGCTGATTCAATCACAGTACTAACCCCAAATGACAATTTTTGGATTGTGCCACTTTTGCATACAGTGAGCGCCGTCATTGTAATCTTGAACCAAACGATCTGTGATCCTCAGTATGTCTTGTGGCAGATATTACGGAGGCATTCTACGTGCCGTACCAACCAGTACGCACGCGGTTGCGTATCGTACGAGCAGCTACACAGCCAGCAGCATCCTGAGTGCTATGTTTCCGATATATGCAAAGAGTTTCTGAAGAGTTTTTACAAAATATATTAAAAGACCGACATATACACGTTGGTTTTATGGATGCAACTTAATTGGATAGCGGTCACCAACTTGTTTCGGCGCCACTCGCCTGGCCATCTTCAGGGTGGCGAGAGGAAGAACTTTGGTTCCGAGCAGTTCACTGTACTGGCTATATCATCGCTCACCGGTCTGGATCACAATTCACCTCATGTATCTTTTATGTACACCCTTGCATGAAACCTGACAACAAACGACATTTTTTAACTTGTGGTATTGAGTACACATCACTGTATTATTTTATTATTCATCCTTGAATTTTAATTAAAAACTGTATGACTTCAAAGTGTGAAGCGATTTAGATTTGTTTACTTGATATTTGTATTCTTGTTCTCACCACCCTGAAGATGGCCACGTGAGTGATCGAAACGTTTCGGTGACCGCTGTGCAATAAAATTACATCCATAAAACCAACCCGCATTTGTGGGTCTTTTTTAATATATTTTATGCATCAAATTAATGCACGGTATATGTAATATAACGAAATGTTTTTACAGACGCCGAGGAGGTTGGGATGAAAGGGAAACTTGACAAAGACAGCATTTGGATAGAAAGGACTCCTTCATGCCGAAATCAGCGTTTGGATAGTAGGCAACCTGCGAGCCCAGACTTCGGAGATCGGCATTTTTGTTTTGTAATTTTAATTTCATATGTGAGTATTGGTTGCGCATTACATGTACAATTTTCAGTGGTATTATATCCAGTTGATTTGAAGGAAGCCATCCCGTTGCGTACGTATAACTATTTATTATATTATGCCGTCGTTACACAAGATATAAAACAGTTGTATTATTACAACTGGTTACATTCGGCTACATGTTCGGCCGTTACCCGGCCATCATCAGGCCAACAAGGAATAATGTTAATCAAGGTACATTCATTAGTGAATTAACGAATGTACCTTAATTAACATTATTCCTTGTTGGCCAGATGATGGCCGGGTAACGGCCGAAACATGTAGCCGAATGTAACCAGTTGTAATAATACAACTGTTTTATATATTGTGTAACGACGGCATGATATAATAAATAGTTATATCCAGTTGACTCAAAAGAGCTGTTACAAGTGCGGACCACCCACTTCTCTCCAGGCATTGCAGCGAAGCTGTTCTACGCCCACCCTGACATGCTGTGAACAGTTTCACACGCTGCTATAATTCTAGCTACCAGATCCCCTCTCTTGTTTCTATAGATGTCGCGTGAATGAGATACTTCTGGTGGCCACAGAAGAAAGAAAGGCAAGTGGAGCCAGGTCCCAGGGATAGCTGTGGCCAGGCGATACCGACATTTCGTTCTGCGATCACAAAATGCCGCGTTCGCAGATGATTTGTGACTGCCTTCTTAAAACGGGCCCGGGTGGCGGGGCACCGACGTGCTGGAACTTACTTTTCCAGCCTCAGTACCGACGCCGACTTTCGTACGAAGGATACATTTCCGACCAAACCTTTAACGTTTCAGATCGCTCCACATCAGGTACCCTATAACCCCTTGAACGTTTGTAAAATCTGTTGCACAACGTGTACACGTGTTTTATGCGGATTGTACCATAACGTGGTCCGTACGTATCATTCTGCGACATCCTAAGGTGTGCTCGCTGTCAGACAACGTTGACGTCAGCTCCGCGAGACTTTTGTGGATGTTTTGCTGACCGGTGCGGAAATACCGCCTTGTCGTAATATGCAAATGGGATATAGGGCAGTCGAGATTGTCGCGTTGAAGCTGCTACCTGTTCAGATTGTCTGAATGTGATGTTCTGACTTGTTCAGTAGTTTGATTGTTGTAATGATGTTCTAAATTGTTCAGTAGTTGACGATTGTTATAATGACGTTCTTAACTGTTCAGTAGTTGACGATTGTTGTAATAACGTTTTACCTGTTCAGTAGTTGATTGTTGTAATGACGTTCTTACCTGTTCAGTAGTTGACGATTGTTGTAATGGCATTCTTACCTGTTCAGTAGTTGACGATTGTTGTAACGACATTCTTACCTGTTCAGTAGTTGATTGTTGTAATGACATTACTACCCGTTCAGTACAGTACTGAAAATGTAGTGCCGACGGCCTGCCTGTTCACTTTGTTGTCAGACCGACCCACCGCTGGATCATGTACCGGAGGTCTGTAATTCTACGGTATTTACAGCATTTTTTCTGACCGTGTCTTGGTGTTTACATCAGATTCCTGTAGGAAAGTGCAGACATAGTAAAGCCATGGGCCAAAATCTAGTACTAGAGGATGCTTGAAATATCTAGTAAGTGTGTAGCAGTTTCAGAGCTTCCCACTAACCTTTCTCTGAGATCGGAATCTCTAGTGGGAGCGTAATCGCATGCGAAGCCTGCACCCTCCTCAGTTCAGCGAATTCATTGCGGTATCTCGTAATGCCGCTTTCGAGCTTCTGGGCAAGCCTCCCACCGTCTGAAGATACTGCTCAGACATACGACGGAGCCCTTGTCTTGAAATCCTGCCAGTTGCTCTTCATACATGTTTTAGTATTTGGTCGGTATTAAGGAGAGGAAGAAGCTTGGTTAGTTCTCGCCCAAATAAATTTAATGATCAAGTTTATGAATTCCATACATTCCACCCTATGAAGAATCCGAATCGCTTGCTCTGCTTAGCTTATATGTGCTGAGGCCGCGCGCAGAGGAAGAGTAATTCGTCCTAAATAGCCATCGTAATGGCATCTCTTTACCCTTCTGCGTTCCTCAAGTGATCGCAGATTGGATTCCATCCCTCGGCAGAACAAATGAGACGTGTTTAAGCAAGGTGGGGCAAAGTCTTCCGTCGCAACAAGCTGCTCGTAACGGTCACCCATGCGCCAGATTCTTGGCTGGTTGCTGTACCTCAAATTAGGCTACGACGGCTTCCTTCCTCATCTTTTCTCGTTCCATAACAATCTTCCAATTCAGCGCCCTATGATCAGAGCTGCTGACGGAATGTCATTAAATAAGCGATGAGTCGTTAGTAATGAGAATTCCAAAGGCTTGTGTGGAGAGTGTCACTGATGTCTGGTGGCAGATGGCAGCGAATTTCATGCACAAAGAATTGCAGACCTTCGCACTTCTCAACATCTGTTGTGCCTGATTGCAAAATTCCTTGATACTAGTTTTGCTTCCTTGTTATTCACACTGAATGTAGATACATGAAAACAAACTGGCGTTTCTGAGTTTCAGCAATTCGCCGTAACAAATTTGTGAGCCACCGTTAGAATAAGGAGACCGGCTGGAGCTGGACCGAACGGAGGAGGGAATAGAAAACTGAGTAGCTTCGTAATTTATACGTGTCAACAGGTGTTGCTAGGCTTATTGCATTAAATATTTGGTGACATGAATAGAACACATAGCATACACTGCGAGATGAGACGTGAATATGAACATTTGCAGGTAAAGCCCTGTTGGAAGACGTTGCTTTGGGTGGAAGATTAATGTGAAATTGGACCGTAAGTAGATAGTGCGTCAAGGTCTGGCGTGGGTCGCCTGGCTTTCCGATGGGATCCATTAGAGTGCTTTTGTAGACACGTTGATGAAGGAGTTGCAGAATTCCGTAATCCACTGGAAGTCTGTCAGTTTCACAAGAGCTGTTATGCGTATAGCAGGATTAATCCCACAAAGTCTCCAGCGTCAGGCGCAGGTAACGTTAGACAACCTAGGCTGACGTCACAAGAAGGGAGAGTGCGCGAAGTCGTATGCGCATAGTTCAGTGTGTGCAGTCAGTGCGGTGGAGGTGCCAGTATTCGTCTGATTACGTAGCAGCTGGTACCATGTGACTGAGGTAGGAAGGCCGTAAGGTTTGTAAGACTCTCTCTGAAGGTTGTCATACAAAATGACGGGGGGTCTGCGGATGTAATATCCTGCTGTACCAGCTTTGCCGAGCAAGGAGTCTTCGGGATTTTTGACGTAGCGTCAGCAAGCATGAGGGCCTCCAGTTGGTATCTGCGATTTTCACGGCGATTGACGTTAAGATGTCATCAAGTTCGTCCGGAATGTTGGTACCAAACTACACCGCGTCAAGTACCACAAGACACCAATCCCAAATCTTTTCCGTGCGGCACCTAAGAAACTGTACGTTGTCGATTAGAACTTCACTCTTCTGGGTTGTTAAGCAGCGTAGACTGGTAATTAACGACGTTTCGGGACCTGTTGTTCGGACTGCTTGGCCGTTGAAGATGGGGCCGATAGGTTGTCCCGAAACGTCGGTAACTACCAGTCTACGCTGCGTAACATGCCAGAAGAGCGAAGATCTAATTTGCACCGCGGAGGAAACTTCACGCGTTTTGCGGTGTAGATTGCGAGAGGCTTGTCTGGTTTCTTGCTTTTGCTGCCATGTTTGAAGGAAGAGCTTAACATTCTCAGAAACGAACGTGTGTAGGAAAATACACGAGATGTGAAGTAGGCAAACGGTGAACGGACACATTGTTGTGCTAATCAACCGAACTGTGTACGGTAAATAGTGTTTGTTCGTGATTCTGGTTATGGGCGGTACGCGGTGTTCTTGGTTCCTTATTGCCCGTAGAACTTGGCCGCGAGAGCTGCAGGTGTGTTGTGCAGCCTGTAGATTTAATCACAGTTCTAAACGCGATATGTCCCAGGTATCAAACTTTATCAACATTTGTGTCTTAGCACCGTTCCTTTATACGTGTGATATGTTTTTGACATTAGGTGTGATGAATGTAAGATAAAGCTCCTTGATAAAGTTGCGAAAAGCGACTTACCTTCATATCTGTCCGTCCGTCCGACCGCCCGCATAGAAGAACTCGGCTCCCACTGGGCTGATTTTCATGAAGTTTTTTGGGTATTTTCGAAGATCTGTCGAGAAGATGGAATTTTCGTTAAAGTCTGATAAGAATAACGGGTACGTTACAATTAAGACCAATATACAGTTTTATCATATCTCGCTCAGTTCTTCTTAGAGTGAGAAATGTTTCAGACAGAAATTGTAGAGAAAATCAAAACACGCATTTCGTATCCAGTTTTTTAAAACGCAAATCGTTCCTTTTATGAGATAATATGGAAATATTTTGTATAGCCAGACAGGCCACGGATGACAGTATGGCTAATGCGCATTGCATGCTGGGTAACTAAGGCTACAGAACACACACTCAGAATATGTAATACGTGTTGCTTTTCCACGGCAACAGTGGTTACACGAACTCGACTCATTGTTAGGTTATACGTACATCGCCTGTCTTGTTTTAGATGCACAGCTTCTCACGATAAATGTCTTACCCTATACATGTGACCTGTTATACTCGTATACAGTATTTTAAGGTACAGCAAGGTGTAGTTCTGGAAGATTGAAACTTGTGGGATGAGGAAGTGGGGAAAGGAACATGCAAAGTGGGCGCAGGGTGTGTGGCTTATACCTGCTTCATAGCACTAGTTGTCAGTGAAAAGTTAGTCCTAAATACATCGACCGTTAGATCTTTTGGAGCTGGCGGAGTCACTGTAATGTAAGTGATAAATGATGCCGGAAGTTGAAAGACGAAGCACTAGACCCCATTCTGTGGAGAAGTCACTTTGGAAGAGACTGTTTACCTGTCGCAACACAGACAATAGAGTGAATGATGACATGATTTTTGCACAGATTTTAGTCGCCGAGTCACATACCCTTGCCATGCGAATACCCATCCCTTGCTACATTCCAACCGTCAATTTACTGTAACTACACTGACTTGCGTCCGCACTATGGTCCTGGGGTTGACGCAGCGTCTAACAGAAATGAGTACCAGAAATATTTCCTGGGGAGTAAAGGCGGCCGGTGCGTAGGGCTGACAACCTTACCACCTTCACGTGCCGATCATCTTGAAATCTGGGAGCCTTTTACACTGTACTTGCCGGTCCCAGTGGCCACTCGTTCTAAGGCGTAGGTATGCGGCCGCTCGCCTACTGGGATTGTGGGTTCGAATCGCATCGGGGACATGGATGTCTGTCTGTTGTGAGTGTTGTGTGTTGTCAGGTAGAGGTCTCTGCGACGGGCTGATCACTCGTCCAGAGGCGTCCTACCGACTATGGCGCGTCGTTGTGTGTGATCTAGAAACCTCGTGAATGAGGAGGCCCTGGCCCACCGGGGATTGTCGCGCCAAAAAACAAACAAACAAACACCGTACTTGGCATGTCTGTGTTGAGTCGTGGAGAACAGGCTGGTGCGGACGTTACCACTGGCGGTTGGCTAGGCGCTGTTCGTCTTCTGGAGGAATGTCAGTGCCTTGAACTGGTTGTTTTGTCACAATCACTTAAAATGTGTTACCGATGATCCTAGTTCGAAACCAGAGCATAGATACGCTCGGCGGAGAGACAGGCAAAATTACACTCGGAAAATTAAGTATAAATTTATGACTTTGAACAAAATGATTTCCATGTAGGTACAAAAATTGGTATTTTGGGAGGGCGCGGACTTCAAGGTTGTTGTTGAGTTTGTGACGGTGTTGTCACGCAGAGGGATTCGGCCTGATCTTACCTAAGGTTTTGACTGTATTTTATATAAATTTTATATACATGGGTCCGTGCATCGTGAATCGAATTTAATAACTGTCCAACAAGATGCGACTTATTCAGTTTATTACATTTCTCTAGGCAGCTGTACATGTTTCGGGTGTTGACTCCCATCATCAGGAGCTTGTATCTACTACCATCCGCTCTCGTTTTTGAGTTGGAACTGATTGTGACTGTATCGCCACTCTTACCCCCTGTAAACAAAAATATCCTCTAAAGCTTTCGGCACACATCAGTCGGACAGCTGTTTATGCTTGGTCAGGGATGTGGTCTGGAAGCTAGCCCAAGTGGGTTCGGAGACAATTCTTCGCCGACACTCGTGCGAAAAAATAAAAAGGGACATTCGGGACGATAACCAAGAGGTGTATTATGTTGATGAAATTTATAACTGTGTCGGACACAATGTAATTGTGAATATTGTACTTACAAAAATTAAAGTAATAAACCTGATGTGGCCCAACCTTGATAATCTTTTTTTGTCATCTAGTCTGTAGATCACACTTAATGTGTCTTGTGACTACCAAACGTTGTATATATTCCCTGAGTGGAGTTCGTGTTCACGACTACGAGAATTGGCCGGTTATAAATGTTTTATGGAATGACGAGAAAGAAAAGATACACAACGAAACCAGTGATCAAGAATAATGAACTCGAACAGTCACCCCCGTGACGACCATCCGCAGCTCCATGTAATGATCGCTGGCTCAGCGTCATCCCTGTCCTTGTGCTATGGCCACTTCGCCAGGCATACGAGATTTTGAGGTTCCCGTAACGATCATCTGGGCGATGACTTCGTGTAGTGTGTTACATAGGCACAAACGTTTCGGAGAAACCTGCTACCACCGTCTTGAGGTAGAAAAAGCCCCTTGTTTTCCGAACCAGAGTCTGTCCGCCTTGAAGAGTTAGCTTAAGGTTGATACTTCGGCCATACCGCACTTCACGGAAGGAACCGTGGGGTACCTATAGTTGGACATGATTGTTGAATTCCCGCGCCACATGTGACGTCACATTTTAGTTGAGAAATTCTCGATCGAAATGATTTCGCAGAGCTCTTGGGTACAGTGAGTGGCTGGCGTCTTAGGGTTCATTGTGACTTCAAAAGTGTATCTGCGAATTGTTAAAATATTTTGAGAAACCGTAGTTTTGGTCTGGCTGCGGCTGGATGGAGGACATCTTATGAGGGTAAAACTTGTTATTTCTTTTTGACAGATGGGTTAGAAACCGTGCAGGAGATTGGCGTTCTTTTGGGGGGCTTGTGCTGCTGAATAGAGCGCAGATGCCTCATGTACTAACCCTGTTCTATGTTGTGTTGGCCCTTTTACAGTAGAACTCCACTTATCCGGATTAATTGGGACGGCGAGCCAACCGGATGTGCAGAAAATCCGGATTATTGGATTTTTCTTTAAAAATAGACTACACTGGCAGATTGAAGTTCCGCTGTTTATTATTTGTAGTATGTGCCTGTGCCTGAACCTTTCGACCAGGCCTGATCTGAAGTTCTAGAAACCATAACACTGTACTGTACGTTATCCTTTAACCGGCAGTTTCAAGGCAAGTTAGTTTCTTACAGTTCTCGACAAATTTAGCTGAAGAGCCAAGCCGATCCGGATAACCAGCTTCTGGATTAGTGGAGTTCTACTGTATTTTAAAATTCTGCCAAGATTCATTTACATACGCGCCGACGTCTGCCTACAGGCCTCTTTCCTTCCGAATTTTTTGACTAAAATTTTGTATTTGTCATCTCAGTACGTACTGCAAACCCTTCCCTTCTCATTCACCCTGACGTTAACAGCGTAGCGTTTTGCGAACAGAGCAAATTATAAAGCTCCCCACAATGCCGTTTGCAGTATGAGAACGGACGGCCGGCCGCACAATTTGCCTTGGCCTGATTTCTGATGGTTCGGACAACCCCAATTGCCCTATAAACGTTACACCATTACGTTCAGAACGTGTTGATTGGCTACGTTTACAAAGATGAAATTGATGCCATTAGACATATAATGAAACCAACTCTAAGGACCGGGTTTGTGAAGCAGGTAGCCGCCAAAGTGTTAGTCTTGGTCCACACTCAAAAGACAAAACAGAAACAGAACCGACACAAAAGTGGTACTGCTGGCCACACACACGCTTCCGATGAAACGCAGACATTTTCTGGATGTTTCAACGTTCTGTCCTGTCCACATTTGGTGGTGAAGTAAATAAATCAAATGGCTCTTCAAGGAAAATAAACAAGAAGATGGGGGCATATGCATGACTGCGGCTGGCATCAGAAATATAAAGAGCGCAAAATGACGACAGGCTTTTTTGGGCGAGGTCAACATTGAGTAAACGAAAAATATTAACTTACATGCCTCTTCCATACTCCACTTTCGAGTTGTTAAATCCACGTCCTCATCACACTGCGCTGAGACCGGTAGGTAGTGAAAATTTCAAGTAGTGGAAATTGCAACCTTGTTATCTTTATCGACCGGCGACGGGACTCTGTAGAGTGGAAGAAACACAAAGAATTTGCAGGAGAATTTTCATAAATGTTGCAGAGCTGTTGCAGATTTCTAACGAAACACAGAGTTTCTGTTTTTTCCCCCCCATTGTATTGTGGCCTCGGCCTGAAAAATTCCCCGGTTTTTGTGGGGCCCGAAGGTTCATTAGTGATCACCATATCCCTCCAGTACCGGGCCAGATACATCTGATGCACGCCTTATGATGCTGATACGTTTTTAAACGCAATCGCAAAATGATTATAGACACTATTAGCCTCATATCCTTCTGTCCGCAGGGAACAACGCTCTTCCGACCGAACGGATTTTCCTGGCATTTCTGATAAGGGATTTTTACGATACCATCAACACATTCCGACTTTGATTAAACTAGTACAAAAATAAGACATTTTACATGAAGACCTACGTGTGTTTATCATATCTCGCCGTTATTGGTTTGAATGTTCTGTGTGAGGTATGCGCAAAGGCCGAAGAAACTATTGACGATCGACCTTATTCCTTTTCACGAGGTATCGATATTGGTCGAGCGTATGTCTGCCGTAGATATGCGGAGATATACCTGGTGTGGTGTAAGGCTTGAAGAGTCGAGTTTCAAATACTCTCATTTACATTGTTCATCTTGCAATTATGTACGAAATTAAAATCCAGGAACGTTATCAGAACGAATGCACTTTACGTTACATATGCATTGCTTATTTCTTTCATTCTGGCAGACCTCGTAGTTTCCATACGAAGCAAACGTGCTGTTAGAGCAGGACCTACCGAACAGCTAACACATCTCCGGTGTCTCTCGTGCGTTGGGACAAGATGCAGCCAACTGCAGTCTGTGTGTCACGTAGTTAATTACACTAGTCTGACGCTTTAATTCTTCCGAACGGAAGCCACTGTGTTCCTGCAGTGCCTGTGCCGGAAATTGCTGACACTTCTGGAGCCCTTCTTGTGTGCATAATAAACATAAGGTCCTTATGTCGCGTGAATGCAAACACCGGTATTTGTTTTCAGCGAACCAGAACTGTTTAAAACTTTGAATAACAGTGGACCTTTTAAACAGCCGTGGTTGCTGTGTGTGAAACATGCTGTAACATTAAGAAAGACCCCTACATATTTACTGTGCTGGTATTTATGTGTTTATCTTTTGGTTTATGCTGATGATGTTAATATATTGGGTGGAAGCGTACATACTATAAAGAAAAAATCAGAGTCTTTGTTAGTCGCTAGTAAGGAGATTGGTCTAGAAGTGAATTCTGATAAAACTAAGTACATGGTCATGTCTCGAGATCATAATGCAGGATGAAGTCACAATATAAAGATTGATAATGGCTCCTTTGAAATGGTGTAAGAGTTCAGATATTTAGGGACAACCTTAACAAATCAGAATTCTATTCAGGACGAAATTAAGAGCAGATTGAAGTCAGAGAATGCTTGCCATCATCTGGTGCATAATCTTTTGTCATGTAGTTTGTTATCCAAAAAATTTAAAGATTGAGATATACAGAACCATAATTTTGCCTGTTGTGTTGTGTGGGCGTGAAACCTGGTCGCTCACATTGAGGGAGGAACGTAGGCCGAGGGTGTTAGAGAGTAGGGTGCTAAGGAGAATATTTGGGCCTACGAGGGACGAAGTAACAGGAGAATGGAGAAAACTACATAATGAAGAGCTTAATAATCTTGTAACCCTCGCCCAGTATTATTCGGGTAATCAAATCGAGAAGAATGAGATGGACGGGGCATGTAACACGTAAGGGGCACAGTAGATGTGTATACAGGGTTTTGGTGTGGAAACTGAAGGAAAGGACCATTTGGAAGACCCAGGCGTAGATGAGAGGATAATATTAAGCTGGATCTTCAGGAAGTGGGATGTGATCGATGTGGCTCAGGATAGGGACAGGTAGTGGGCACTTTTGAATGCGGTAATGAACTTTTCGTGTGCATAAAATGCGGGGAATTTCTTGACTAGCTGAGAACCGATTAGATTCTCAAGAAGGACTCTGCTCCATGGAGTAAGTAAGGTATTTATGCGTGTCATATTCTGACAATAAACAACGATTATTGCCCGAAACACGGTTAACCAGTTGGTCTTTGTAAGTAACGGAGACCCTGTGTCTACCGTCAGATAGGAAACTGAATTTTTTTATGTAGTGCGAAAAGAAATTGGCTTTCTGGTTTTCTGTACTGTGATTAGTTTTAAAAAGTCGAAAATATCACACAGCACATGTCCCCCTCAAATGGGGTAACACATTTCTCAGCAGTGTTACCACCACTACAATAAAGCACGTTACATTCGCTCGATACACGCGGTTTACAGCATGCTCTTAACCGTCGGCTCCTGTTCTAGTCGAGCTAATACCGATGAACGGAACTCCAGATACATCGGCCTTGTGGCTGTCATTTGGGCGCTTATGTGTTTCCAAGAAAATGCAGCAGTGTGTCAATGACACGTGAAGCGTAACGCTTACGCCACTTACGTATAAGTACAGTTCTCCCACGGTTTGTATGAACATCGCCTAATGAAGATGCCACAGTTTCAGCTGTGGCATGAGATAAATTGGAGAAACTCACGCTATCACTCGAGAATTGTGATTTTCGCAACCGAGAGTTCTCGAAGTACTTCATGACGATCAGTTGGATGCACAGCAATTCTCGCGGCACGCATGTGTACCAGCCCCGATCGTCCTTTGCATCTATTGTATTATTGTACGTGTAACTAGGAGGCATTCATGGTTTGGTAATTTGATACCTAGCGCCGCTCTACAGGGACATTTATTTCGAAAACTGAACGTCTCACTACATTTGTTGTGTAACACTCGCGACTTACCTTATAAGGTGGATCGCGCCATGGAGAGCTGTGCGCTGTTTTTTTTTTCTCGTGTGTTATATAGATGAACTTCTCCTAACGCTTTCGGAATTTCTTTTTAAGTCAGCCCAAATCTTTATTGTTTTTCGTTTGTCGCATATTTAAACGTCAACTTCAACGAACGTCGTTTTACCTTCACTTCCCCAAGCGTACCTTTACCACGGTAACGAAAGCGCATAGCCTGGGAGCTGTCAGATCAGAAAATTATCTGTTTTATCCACCCCCACCACCCCCCCCCCCCCCTCCAGATCCCTGTCCGTAATAAATCTGGTGTGTCTTTACACCCTGCCTTTCAGGCTTCGAATATAAACATTCAAATGTATCTGCTGAAGTAGTCTAATGGCGAAGGGTGAATGTTAGCGTTCCTTAGCTTGTCATGTGTTGCGTCGAACAGGGCTGCTCATACAGAAACTTATCGACAATGCGCAGCACGAGTTGGTAACTTGCTGTAGTCTACACACCAGTGGCGTAGAGTCTGCTGAGCGTAAAACAAGGGTGTGCTGCCCGTTAACGTTAGGTTAATATTCGTTAGGAATTTTTAAAAATTTACTGACCAAGTTCATTTTACCATTGTCAACAAACTTGGTATTAGTTACTCCTGAACAAAATATTAAATACAGAACTCAATAACATAAATACTGAATAAATAAATAGATAAAAAATAGCTGTCGTGCGAGTTTTTACAATTATTTGCATTTTAGAATAGCAAATTTCATGAAATACACAACTAATTTGTATTTGACATAAGGTAGCAGTGGCTGAATTCAGATGTTTTTCTTAGAGTGGGCCATTATTTTTCAACCCATAGAGATATTCCACGAAATTTCTTTTGTTTAAAAATCGTGAAGCCTCGACAATGAGGACCCCTTGGCCCATTAGGGCTGTCGTGCCATAAAAAAAAATCTTCCGAAACGTGGATGACTAGCTACCATACTGAATACATCCCAGAAGACTGCTGTGAGAACCCCATATCTCGCATGGCAGTATCAGACGCAGTTTGTTTGTAACATCTGCCTGTCGCAGGACATGCATTTCCACCCTGCTGCTCCTGCTGCTTCTTGCACCCCATCTAAACATAGAACTACTTCTTCCTGTGACTTCACGTTTTTTGCCCATTTGACGCAATACGAGCCTGTCTTGTTTGTTCTTTATCTCTGACTCCAAACAGTTCGAATGACATTTTGTTTCCAACTGACGACCGTTTTTGAAGCCCTAAGTAAGGTATACAGATAATACAAACAGAAATACTTTAGTGCCTTATACAATAAAAAGTTTGTTTCATTTACTTTACATTTTAAATAATCTTCACATCATAGCATAACAGCACGTCTAAATAAACCGTCGGCACGTTTGATCAGTCTGCCTTCATTGATCCTTGAAAGTTTCAAGTTGAGTAAAAGATGAGTTTTATCTCGCGACAAAACCCCTGCGTCTCTGTCAAAACCAAACCAGTTGTTTATTGTAATGAAACAGGAAGCATAAATATATGGTGGGTACAAAATGCAGAGTTTTAGAGGCAAAGCGGGTGGTAGTGTACGTAGAGTTCGTCAGTTCACATTGGCGGATTGAAATGGTGTAATCTTTCTAGCGTTTCAGCTGTAGACTCCAGTCTACTCTTAAGAGGGTAAAATTACTGGAATGGTCGAAACTGGCGTATTTTACTGGATGATTCAACGGATGGTAAGTGGCTTATTGCGCAGGTAGATTTAGGTATCATTAACTGGCATAATGTACAGGGTACTTCAAATGATATAATCTTACATCACAGGACATTTCAGATAACAGTAAGTGGCATACTGTACAGGGTCCTTCAAGTGATAGTAAGCAGCGTAGTGCACAGGGCATCTCAGGTAACAGTAAGTGGCATACTGTGCAGGGTGCCTCAAGTGACAGTAAGCAGCGTAGTGCACAGGGCATTTCAGATAACAGTACGTGGCATACTGTACAGGGTCCTTCAAGTGATAGTAAGCAGCGTAGTGCACAGGGCATTTCAGATAACAGTAAGTGGCATACTGTACAGGGTCCTTCAAGTGATAGTAAGCAGCGTAGTGCACAGGGAATTTCAGATAACAGTAAGTGGCATACTGTACAGGGTCCTTCAAGTGACAGTAAGTAGCTTAGTGCACAAGGCATTTCAGATAACAGTCAGTGGCATATTTTACAGGGTGCCTCAAGTGATAGTAAGCAACGTAGTGCACAGGGCATTTCAGATAACAGTAAGTGGCATACTGTACAGGTGCCTCAAGTGATAGTAAGCAGCGTAGTGCACAGGGCATTTCAGATAACAGTAAGTGGCATACTGTACAGGTGCCTCAAGTGATAGTAAGCAGCGTAGTGCACAGGGCATTTCAGATAACAGTAAGTGGCATACTGTACAGGGTCCTTCAAGTGATAGTAAGTAGCTTAGTGCACAGGGCATTTCAGATAACAGTCAGTGGCATATTTAACAGGGTGTCTCAAATGATAGTATTTTACTGCCAGGACATTTCAGGTATCGGACCTATATTGTAATGCGCGGACATCTCCAAGTCTTGCAGCATTTCGTTTTGCCCTCACATGAGAACTGTATGTTATTTCGTTAACTTCGTCCCCTCTCCGAGGCTCACACATGCGGAATCTGAGGACATTAAACTGTTGTCCGCATTAGCTGATAGCCATACAGTCAGTAGACGAGCTATGTCTCTCTACAGCGCTGTTTGCACATGTAACTTACCGTTGTGTGTGTGTGTGTGTGTGAGTGAGAGAGAGAGAGAGAGAGAGAAATATTTTGTTTACCAAGTCAGTTACTGCCAGGTGAAATTACAATCGATACCAGATGTGCTGTCTCGTAGATAGTTAGCTCTCCATATTCGTTACAGTGTCAAACCTCGGCCAGGTGATCAGTGCCGACGCGAGGGAGGAGGGGGTGGAAGCCGGTACAAGTTACCGGTGCCCAGCCGTCCGGAGGGGACCCGGGGCCCGAATATTTTTATATATTTGTTAACTGCAATTGGGTTGACACCCGGTGGCGGTAGTAAAGTGCACATTTACACACAAACAGTACACAGAACAACACAATGAAACAATACCCAGAACGAAACATACATAACAATAAGAATACATAATTTACAAAATTAATTAGAAGCATACAAAACATACAGCCATATATACAGTGGTACAAAAGAGAACCAAAAGAATATGAAAGAAGCAGCAAACTTCATATTTTCTTTAAGTTGCATATGCTTTTGGCTTTCTCGCAGTATCATTATTTGCAGATTGTACCGAACCCTTTAGACCAGTGTTTCTCAACCTTTGTGAGACCGTGGTCCGGTAAATTCTTTTTCATAAGACGAGGGCCCGGTCCTAACAAATTTACTGATAAATACCTTTCATTTTTTAAAGTTTGTACATTAAACTAACATAAGTATTAATAATTAATTATGGCATAATCATAAAGAGTATTAGTTCACTTATGTATACGGCGTGGCATGTTGACAAATATGAAATTACATTTAAATTAGTTATCAGTCACTAGACTAATGAAATCTTGTAGCATATTGTAGGTTCCTCAGGCCAACATCCGGGTCTGAGCTTTTCGACACATTCACGAATATTTTTCTCTTCAGAATATTTCCACTATAAAACATTTATTCATGAAAATTGCTTAGAAAACTAAAATGACAAATTCCAGGAGAACATCTCGCGGCCCGGTAAAATTGATGCCAGGGCCCGGTACCGGGCTGCGGCCCGGCGGTTGAGAAACACTGCCTTAGACCAAGCCCAAGTTACTCTACAAGTGACAGTCAGTCTTTCCGATGTAATGTAAAGATTTTTAGCCGGTCCACCCTTGATGGGGGGGGGGACTTTTTTTCCACCGGAGCCATAATCCCCTCTTGGCTGCCCTCCCGGAGGTGCCTGTTGTGGCTGCAGGTGTTTTTTTTTTTTTTCACTTTTTCCAGTGAAATGGCGGAATAGTACTTTAAATTACGCCATGAAAGCCTCCTCCCACATCCTTACAGATTCTACCATCTAAGAGTGGTTTTTAATCTTACGGTAATGATGCCCTCTTGTTACGCGCCAGTCAACATGACTTTTAACGGGACCGTCAGTCAACAGCTACGTAAAAGCGTAATGTAGACTTGCTTTTAAGCGTACTCGGTGTCTTTACTACAGTTTGTGACATGAAGCACTGCGTATCGTCTGAGTGTTCGAGGCGTGTATCGTGTGGTATGTGTCTGTCACTACCGAATTATCGTCGTATCGCCTGTAGCACCCTGTGTTCTGAGAGCGGCCTTCTTACTGTTGGCGTCCAGAAACTTGAAGGGCTCTTCTAGCCGCTCACGCCCCCCCCCCCACCCACCCCCCACCCCCTACAGCTGGACAGACATGTAAGGATGTTTCTTCGTGTTTGGCGTCTTCGAACTGAGTGTTTTGCTTATGAAGCATGAAGGCGTGCCGGAAAGCGTGCACAATGTCGGGCATGTTACGCTCACGAGTTTGTAACTCACGGAAACTCCAGCAGAGTGCAGTGAACGAATCGGAACAGCATATTTGCATTTCAAGGGTGATACTTGTAACGCATTCGTCAGGTGGTGAGATATTTTGGGTACGCTTGGCTTTCGGCCACATGCACACTGCGGTAACAGATAAGGAGCGTCTCGTCAGCGGTCTAAATCTGTCAGGTTCCTACTGGCTGGTCGATGTGATCACAAGCGCCGTTTTATAATGTAGACTAGAACCTGGGCGTTGCTTAACTCGCCTGAAGGTCGTCTGTGCTTTCTCGAATACCACATTTATTTCTGGTCACATATATTTTGGACTGAAAATGAGTGATTGTGACCACACTTCTTGCAGTTATTTTCTCCACCACGGACAAATGGACATTTTCGAGCAGTCTTTCAAGAGAATCTGATAGTCGCTTAACGGGTCAAAGAATTCCCCGCAGTGTATGTTTCATTACCACGTTCAAAACAGTCCACCGATGGACCCTGTGCTGAGCGAGTTGTATTAGGTCCACACTTTGACTCCATTTCTTTAAGTTCCGTTTTAATATTCTCCCGTCTTCGCCTGGATCTTCCAAGTGGTCTCTTTCCAGCAGGTTTTCGGATAAAAATTCCTCGTGCATTTCTTTATATCTTCTCAGCATGGTCTCTACCGCTTTTTCCTTGCTCCTTGATTTGCTAATCCTAGCATTATTTGTTGTAGTTTTTCTTTTGGGTAATTCTCCGGCGTCTGAATTTTGTGTGCCGACGTTTCTGAACACTCTGCCTGTTCCATCTTCATGGGCCGTGTCTTGTCCACACGACCTGTGAAGATGGAACAGGCAGAGTGTTCAGAAACGTTGGCACACAAAATTCAGACGCCGGAGAATTACCCTAAAGAAAGAATGCAACATTCACAACACGGCGAAATTTTGAAATCTAGCAATATTTATTGAATGTTACAAATTATGAGGCTCTTCATTATACATTGCTCCACCCTCCTGTCATTTCCTCTTTCTTGGGGCCAGGTATTCATCTCAGCATCCTTTTCTCTAGGGTGCGCTGCCAGGTTCTGTGCTTATGCAAAACAACGAACTGAGTTATAGTTTTGTGTATTATTATCTTAGTTCTTTGAAATCTGTTGTTGTACCAACCCCCTTCTACTCCTAGTCTTCCCACATTATTTTTTCCCTTCATTTTAGGACTTGGGTACGCTGTGGTGCAGCTGGTTGACGCAATTCGCTGCAAGCCGGAAGATCGCGGTTTCGATACCCGATGGTGTCCTTGGAATTTTTCACTGACATCCTTCCGGCCGCACTATGACGCTGGGGTCGACTCAGCCTCTAACAGAAATGAGTACCAGTAGTATTTGTTTGGGGGGAAAAGACGGCCGATGCGTAGGGCTGACAACCTTTCTACCGTCATGTGCCGATTGTCTTGAAATCTGGGAGCATCAACCTCCTGGAACCCTCAGGGCCTGTCCAGGCCATATAGAGATTGCTTTACCTTTGCTTACGATATGCAGGTTAAAGAAATGTGCAGAGGTAGAAACAGATGTAAGTATAACCCGGTGCACGCCGTAAAGGCATGTAGTGGAGTGCAGGTACGGCGTAATGAATTCCTACCCACGGCACTGTATCTGAGTGTTCAGGTTCACACCTCGGCCGCCTTTCCCCGGTACCAACTGAGAAGGATACTGGGCGTGTCCAAGAACCAGTGCGCACGTTTTAGAGAAGAGAGAATTTTTTTTCAGGCTTTAGGTTTCTGTGACCGTGCATCGTGAGCAAATTGTGGAGTGAGAGAGAAAACCAACAAGATGCAACAGTTAGATGTTTATTTTTAACAATTTCTCAACATGTTTCGGGCATCATTATGC
>Ga0123354_10004180_pt1 | contig 20359 bp, 12 predicted proteins | sample TergutLab28metaG_2_FD_97872 | JGI IMG/M metagenome (GOLD analysis project Ga0123354, IMG submission 97872) | Labiotermes labralis P4 segment gut microbial communities from Petit-Saut dam, French Guiana - Lab288 P4 | ecosystem: Host-associated > Arthropoda: Insects > Digestive system > Gut ...
GACCGAGGGGTAGGGAAGCCTGTTTTTTTGTTAGGATCTGTGCCCCAAATCGACAAGCAGAAAGGGAATTTGAATTTTCCCCCTCCTGCCCCCCCCCCCCCACACACACACACGTGTATATCGGCCGATCATTCACATCCCAGTAGTGTACCTTCTTGACTTCAAGTTATGAGTAACAGCGAGCGTCCTGAAAACGAAATGCCTTAACTTACGAACTCTGCTAAGCTAAACAGATCCCACTGTGGAGATCGCAACTTTGGTATGAAGACGTGTGTCAAGAGAAAGACTTGCGGTTTGCACGGCTGTGTAGATCATCACTGCCGTCTACGGGGTTATGTCACCGTGACCGTCTGATAGATAGGTGTCAAGATATTGAAAGAATATACTGCTTCCATCTTCAGGACAGCAGAAGGCAGCACGTTTCTCAGAATCATCATCTACCAGATTTAAATGTAAAAACTATTTCCATATCTGAGACCCAAAACAAGAAGGACCGAATCCTTGTGATAATGTGGCAAGGGACAGCCCACTGACGCCCTAATTCCTCCACTTCGCAACGTCAAACACCCTTTTACAAAATCCCTACCAAAGACGTTTGTGTAACTGTAACGATCTACAACTTCATTTGGTTAGGTGTTTGATTCGATCCTCGACCAGACACCAGCTAAACTGACTGAGAATTTTATGTCTTAGAGTCCAAGTAAATATTATACCAGTAACTGGATTAGACGTTGAAAACTTGCTTCCAAATAATTTCAAACTCATCATCAGTCAACGACCATCCTTCCATCGGTGCTATAAGCCTGAAACACTGCAACGTCTCAAAACAGACCACAAAAAGAGACAGCAGTTAATGAAATCGATTTAGTACAAGGAACTGATAAGACATCTTCTACTTTGATTGGCTCTCCACTGTAAGACAAACAGGCCTAATAGACTCAGCCATAGCTTTTCTAAATGACCATACAATTCCGAATAGAACTAAAAGCCTGCTTTCCAAACATATTAATTCCTATACTAACAGACACACATTATTATTATTATTATTATTATTATTCTGTTTTGTTTTTGTGTGGAAAGTAACTGTTCCGAACTTAAGCTTTATGGCTATAATCTCAAGGTTTCGCATGTAAGACTGACTTTATAAGCATATGACCGACAATATCCAAAATTAAATTCGCTTGACAAATTTGTTTAATTAACGCGTATTAGTAAGTCTCGAGACGGCTGAGGCGGTAGTGGTTCCGGCGTTATTATTCAGAGTTACTGAACAATACCACTCCTCAGAACTGAGCGCTTATGTCATTATATATTTCTGAAAGACCTCCTTTTTCAAGAAAGGGAGTCGTCTCTCGTTGCAACTCAGCAGTACTTATCTATTTGATTAGACGATGTGTCGCGGAATCTCGAAGTAGAGTGGTAACGGAAATTAGCAGCGACGGTGTGCATATAGACTCGGAAAATGAGTTAACACTGCAGCAGCATTTCAGCATGTCTGGGTCACATTCGGTAGGTGCCTTTCAAACACTTACAAGAGATCAACAATCCTGACTATATTTTCTTTTAGCTACACTTAGTTCAAGACCAATACCGTGACAGCGAATTAAACAAGTCAGAACTGTATCCTTCCACATTCCTTCTGAAACACCGTCATCCCACAATATCCCGTCTGATGCCACGCAACTTCTGCACTTGATCCTGAATATTAAAATTACCGGATTTGCATAGAGGCAGCGAGTCGTCGGTGATATTATAAACACCAGTGGTGTAAACAAAGGCCAAAATGACCATAACAAACTCCCTTGTCGCTCGTTAAACGGCATCGCAGGCCTAGTACCAGAACAAACTGAAATCCTTTGAAATATCGGCATTAATGCTAATCACCTAGACTTACGCATTTACTCTGTAATTGTGTTGGGCATCGTACATTGTCCGACGTATATTTAATATGCTTCAGTTAGTGGACAATTTCCAACATGATTGCGGTATAATGTATCAACTACTGTGACGACACTTTAGAAAATTACACAAATGCATTTCCTCATCACAATTTCAATTCCCTGCATTAGAATGTTGGATAGTAATTCGTGCGTTATTTACAGATGGACCTATTGGATGAGTTGAATAACGCCGGTGATGACTATGATGATGATAGCGAATTACACAATGTCAGAGAAGAAGGAAACAATCACGAGAAAATTAAATGTGCCTGTTCACCCATCGCAAATTCAACACATTTGGTAGAATCAAAATTTTCAGTATTTCATATGATCATCAGACAGAACCACTTTGGCAGTAAAGGCAAGAAGACGGACATACAACTAGTTTTCCTCGCGTGTATTGCTAGAAAAGTCTCATTTTTTCTTCATAGTCTACACGTTTCTTTTTGACATTCATATTTGGCCTAATAAATCAGTACATTCAACTAGAAGCTGATGTATTACATTCAGTTTCGATCGCTCCTTATTTTCTTGGAATTTTAGTGGCGCATACTACAGCAAAATTGAGAAACATTTATGATAAATTATTCCCTTAATTTAACCCTTTCTTAGGGGCAAAGGAAAGACACGAAGGTTCACATTCAAGCACATTACAGTACCAATGTTTCGCTCGTACGTCTAGCACTTCACTCTCATTTCTTCACCATCAGTACCTGGCTAACGCAGAATATCTCATTTCTAGTTCACCCGCTACGTCTGAATTCAATACACACTATCCCGAATAATTTGTTTCTATGCACAGAGTTAATGTAGACAGAATAAGGCGGCTTAATACTTTGTACGAAATTTATGAGTGCATTTCAATGAGTGTTTAAAATAGCCTACTCGTTGAATCCCCCACATCTAATAAAAATTTACATTCAATTTATACATGACCAACGAAATTAGAACAAGTATGCCTAAAAGTAGTGTTTACGAGAATGTGCATGACCGATACACAGATGGCACTGGTGCGTGGTTACCTGATTGCAGTAACAGTGTCATTCACGGAACAGCGACGTAATTGCTCTCATAAAATAATTTACGGGAAGGGTTCCACTTATTCTGTATATTCAGCACACTGATATCTATTCCAACAAGTTCCTTGGCCTTTGGCTTAACTGTAAACTTTGCCCACGTGTCGGGGATGTAATTTTCAGCATTAACTTCACAGGACAACGTAAATTCCACAAATAATTTATCTCAGTATTTAACCAACTTGATGCACAAAATTTGTTTCACAATAAGTTTTATTTCATGCTGTGTAATGCAATTTTGACCTCCTGATGATGAGCACATGTGCTCGAAACATGTAGAGGCATGGAATGAAACTTACTGTGAAACAAATTTTGTGCATCAAGTTGGTTAAATACTGAGATGCACGGTCAGCAAAACGTCAAAATTCCACAAATAAGTTACACATCTTAACGTTCTGGAAACATTTTTATTATTACGAACCTAAGAATGTAATGAACCACACGGCGACAAACAAACAAGGATAAGGAAAACGTTTTAGGCTGCAGTATACTAGTTTACTTATTCTTTAGCGCACAAATTAAGCCATATGTGCATAATTCTTGATATTACACATCTTCCGTGCAGTAGACATATACACACACATATATATACAAATAATTTTTATTACAAAAAAATTTCATACACACATACATATATAAATAATTTTTATTACCAAAAATTTCACAACACATTTCACTTATCCACATATATAGGAGACTACTCCAACATGTTTCCACTCTTTCCCACAGCCATCTCCAGGGGGCACTAATATAAAAATGTGCTTCCTCTTTATATCAGTGTCCCTGCCTTCCTTTGTATATCAGTGCACCCTGACGATGGATATAAGACACAGCGGAAATACGCTGGAGTAGTTTCCTATAAGTGAAATGTGTTGTGTTATGTGTTGGAAATAAAAGCTATTATATGTGCATACATCATTTTAGTTAAACAACGTCAGATTATTGCTTAATGCATTAGTAAAAGAGAAGATGAGATAGGCGGGTCATGGGAGAAAATGCATGAAAGCATTCTGTGGAAAAACCTGAAGAAAAACACTACTTGGAAAAGCTGGGCGTAGATGGGAAGATAATAATAAAGCAGGTCATATGGAAACAGGTTTCGTAGTAACCACACAAAAACGAATGGGTCCCCACACAGATTAAGACGACTGGTTTTTTAGTTTAAAGCACAAATGTTATCTGTGAGGTAGGAAATGAACTTGTATATAAAATTTGGCGTCACTGAGAGCTTAAAATGGTTAAAGAAACGCCAAACATAAAGGTACAGGGCATGCAAGGACTCGTAATAAGATTGTTTTGTACGAAGAATAAAAATCAAATTTAAGGAATTAACTGGCGAGTATCTGGAAATGAGAGCAAAGTTCCAGCTTCCCCTTCATGCAAGTATTTTAGAAGTAACACTCAAACGGTGGATTTAAAACGCAGACGAAGCAACTAATATTGCTGTATTTCGTTTCCATGGCAGAGAATTATAATAATCCAATGCCGGTATTGCAAACCTGTGCCCGCCACGTTCAATTTCCGATTATATTTGATCGAGACTCTTCATAAAATAAAGTAAAAAAAAAAAACAGAGCAAGTCATTGATTCTGTGTATTGTTACATTATCATCATCGTCGATTGGTTTACTCAATTATAATTCCGTTGGTTAAGCTCACAAGACAACTACTGATAAATTCCAGCGAACATGGAAGAAAGCACGGACGACCAGATATGCATTTGTGTCACGGCACATGACTTCAGATACTGAAAAAAAACCAAGAAAATCTTGTCTTTTATACGCCAACAAAATGCACAAATACAATAAAACATGTGTACTAATTATTACCTTCTCTCCTACCTGTTTCAGCTCTTACTGAGCAATCGTCAGGGAGAACTTCTTTGTATGCTCAAAATTATTGTTACTTTTGTGGTTTTGAACATACAAAAAAGTTCTCTCTAAAGATGGCGCAATAAACGCCGAAACAAATGGGAGAAAAGGTGATAATTAATATATGCATTTTATTGTATATGTGCATTTTGTTAGTGTATTAAAGACATAATTTATGAATAAAAATGCACGGAATGGAAAGCTTCAAGACATGAAAAATTGTCAGGATAGCTAGTCTGAGAGCCGAGATTTAAATCTGAACCCCAGCCTCTCGAATATGAAGCACGGTACTAACTTCCGTCGCGACGTCCCATTCTGAGTCAGTGTACGATGATAATCAAGGAGTTGTACTGCATCATCACACAAACAGTGGAACTCGTAAAAACACCTCGAAACTTGGAAATGATGAAGCACTGTTTCTAAAACCCACGCAAACTGCCAGTTTCAGTGCGCCTTAAACGTTGTATTTAAAATGCTTCTTTATACACCAAGTGGCACAGGGATAATAGCCTTCAGAATGTTTTCCTACACTTACAACTGGAGTTCCAAATAGGGCATTTAAGGAAAATTATAATTGGTGTGTTTGAGTCTGATAGTTTCACACAAATTTGTTAATGGTAAAAGAAATGACGCAAACACAAATATGAGGATTCTGATCTCCCATAATGTTACGTTGTGTGCCAGCATAAACACATCTATTAAACCCGACACACAGCCTTGCATCACAGAATACCAGAAGCCATAATATCTATGCTGTGAATATCTCAAATTTCAAACATAGACTAGTTTTCAAATCGCGCTCAATCTATATCATTATCATCTCAAAATAAATTATCCATATTGGCATATGCATGCAATTCGCAACCCATTTTACGCGACGCGACTCGGCAGCACACAGTTCTGCCGATAACACGCGAAGTTATACTGCAGTGCATTTACCGTCGGATAACAGGGACATCCGTGCGTGCGGCAGCTTATTTCTACGTTACTTATCGACATTCTTTCCAGCTGCAGAGATTGCCTACAGTTTTACGAGACTGACAGACTAATGCAGGCGTAGTTGTGGTGACAATAATTGGGAACAAATCGGTCGTGGAATGATTCCAAGGTATATCCTGATACACAAATAGATACACAAAGCAAGTGAACAGAAACGTGGACCAGGACAGCCCGTGTTCCAAGCGAGACTCAAATCAAATACCTTCAAAACAGAGGTCAGAAACGTGCCGCTTGAATTAACTGATATCGCGCAGCAAAAATCGAAAGTACTAAAGGATTTGACGGAGCGAAGCTCCATACATTTTTAAGCGGAAAGGAGGTCAGCGCATACGCCAAGTTCTAGCAACCGTATTCAAAAGATAACAATCTTAGGTTGGCCCATTGCCATTCTGGTCAGTGAGTTAATTTGAACGCAGGATCGTAGTCAGTTTCTTGACCAAACTAATACTAACTGCATTACGAATTTAAAAAAAACACCTAATTTCGTCAACAGATGAAATCTACTTGCATCTTGAACTAGAACAGCACTGAGATCGCGGGGTGAAATCCCGATCTGTGTATGGAAACTTTCTGATAACACTTTACATCTCTCAGTAAAGGGTGGGGGGATCTGAAAAATCCCTACATGAGGAACTAAAACTCCGAATACGCTCATACCACCACAAAGAGAGGCACAAATTAAATACGACGGAAAGCCCATTATAAAGATGTTATAAGATAAGAAGCTTCTGATTGGCTCATCCTTAATCCACTCATTGAATCAACCCGCTCGTCTGAATAAAAACGCAAAGTACGATGAAGCATTCTAAGGTTCTATTCGGTCTGCAGCACGAAAAGTAAGAAAAGTTAAATGCGAAATGAAGGTCCCTTATAATAAATTTGGAACATTAAATATCCTGGTTACGTTAGTGTAGCGAGTATCTGTGAATTCAGATGGTGCCATGTGTGCCTTCTATTCTGCACAGAGACAAGAAAAATAGATCTGTGTGTATCGCATTACGATTTAGTAGCCTAGCGTTTCTGATTTACCGTGATCAAGAAAGTTTCGATACGAAAGTCGCACTAAATTAAACTGCCTGGCTGTTCAGATCAACTTTACCACCGAGAATGAGTTACTGTCAGCAGTAATTAACGACAGGCGCTGTATTACATTATTCATAACAACACACATGAATTCAGGATGAATCGCATGTGCTTTTCACATAAATTATTCATTCATTCCATAGTCTGTCTTGCGACAGGTCCATAGCCTGTTCCAAAGCGACTTCTTCACAGAGTGCGATTTAGTGCTTTCTCTTTCCACTTCATTTCCTTAAGGTCTCGTATTAGGTGTTTATATCCGGTTCCTCGTCTTTCCGTCGCTTCTGTCCTTCCTTCTATCTTTCCTTCAATAACTTGTTTCAGAAGACAGTTCTTATGCAAAATATGACCAATCCAGTCAGCCTTCTTTCGCACTGTTGCATATACGATATTTCTCTCCTCCTTGACTCTTTGTAATACTTCTATATTTTTCACAAGATCTGAGCAACTACTCTTCTCCATCCTTCTCCAGTACCACATTTCGAAACTCTCCAGCTAATTCTGAGCTTGTTCCCGACTTGTCCAAGTTTCGGCATCATACAAAGCTATACTACAAATGTAGAACCTTACTAGTTCCTTCCTTGAACTTAAGTCCAATTTGCTGACGAAGAGTCTTCCGTTTGGAAGCTGCTTTGTACCATATGAACCTCACTCAAACATTTGCGCACCTATTTAGCTCAGTATTAGTAACGCTCCTCCGATAACATGCGAACAATAATATTGTTTATAAAATTATAAACTCGAATCACGTTTTCAATAAATAAATAACTTCCGTTATTACAGTGTGCGAGAAATTTTTACTGCCTTACCAGCGTTCTGGTTTCATGACACATATCGACACATCCATAATTGCTCGTGTCTGAACAATTTTGTTAGTTATTTAGGATTCGCCTAACGACTATGATTCTATCATCGAGAAACATTTTGGTGTATCATGATAGGAGGCACATAACCTACGGAATATCACAAAATAAAGTAATATAATAGACTCGTAGACTTTTGTCACAGACGTTAACGTACGAGACAGATGATTTTGCCATTTTAACCACAACAGACATATATTGCATGTACATAACCAGGTGCCGTGCTTAACGTAATCATTTCATTTGAAGTAGCTATTTAGAATAGACCTACGTTAAAAGGTAAAGGTAAAGATAGAGCGTATTTAATTAATTACGTGCCACGCCAGGAATGATGTACAGAGTAGTGGAGGTACAGCTCCGGCATTTCTTAACCTTCGGCACTAGAGATAAGGGGAGTTGTTAAATATACGACTCAACCGCTTTACCCCTGGGCGAAAGATTACTGGTACCAGTAGAATGGTAGGCTGGGTAAGAACCACATCCGCTTTTAACACAGTGGCGATGGTAAAAATCCCCGAATCACAAGTATGTGTATAAAAATCGTCACATACATCAGTTTTATCACTTTATTCAGGGCTACACGTTTCGGCTCTGTGAGCCATCATCAGGCCTTTTATAAAACTTGATACAGGAAAAATTAGAGCCGAAACATGTAGCCGTGAATAAATTTATAAAACTGGTGTCGTGTGTGACTGTTTTGATACACATTCTTGTGATTTGTTAATACCAACGGGAATGTCTCACCTTAAAAGAATCTCCGAGCCCGCCGGGAATCGATCCTCGATTCTACGGTATTACAGCCTGCAGCCTAGTCTATACACCGAATAAACTACTCGGTCCACAATATATTAAAATCATATTACTTTATAATAAGGTTATCGTGCCGGTTAATCGCTCTGCCTGCGCGGAAACACCGTAGCCTGTGACAATTTAAACTTCATGATGGAAATTCCAAAATTTACTTTTACGTCGTCTACACTGAGATGATGGTCAAATGGTATGGAGCAGGAAGAAGTCACGAATTGTGTGAAAGATTTACGTCGGGATTGGCCTAAAATAACTTAGAAACCCTTCAAAACCTCAAGTTATCGGAACCAAACAGGTCAATTAAAAGTAAGGGGAAACTCGGACAAAGTGTGGTACAGTTCCTACACAAAGGCAGGGCCTAACTATATTCTAAACCTTTTATCTGAAAGCACTAAATAGCTACATTCTCCCGGGTCCAGCGTTGTTTCCTCTCTTTAAAAAATGGCTCAAGCTTTCAATACTCCCCCTTACCTTAAATAACTGCTTTCCAAAGCCCAGAATTCTTAAGCATGTCGTGACGTTTAATGAACGACGCTGTACCAACTACACTGGCTACAGTATCGAATGGAAAATTACGAAATTACCATAAAACTAACATATATATAGGAAGAAAGCGCTCGGGGTTCCAAGCCACACAACATTCCCGGTAAGGATAAAACGTATATTTCGAACAGATAAACAGCTTTATGTGTCATGGCTGAAACTTCTTACTTCGATACTCAAATGACCTGGACGTGAAACTTGCATATTTTCCATTTTATGTGGCACCATAAATCACTACCAGAAAAAGAAGATAGCTACAGCCATTGGATTTACAACATAATGACTGCGCCCACACTGCGCTATGTGCAGGACAGCTAATTACACACAACGAAAAGGAACAGGGGGGACACATTACACTTTGTCATAGGACGTAGCAGATAAGGCCGCATTCAGAATCATGACTTGAGATATGAATTAAGTACAGCATTAGTTGCGTACTTAAAAACAACGCTGAATGATCAAGAAGCTGCGATCATAAGGAACAACTGGGAAACATACGATCTCAAATATATTCCAAAATATGATCCGAGGGGAAAACGAGAAGAAGGAATACTATTACAAGCTGGAGAAATCAGATTCAGACTGACTCTGGTGGACAAAGTCTATTCCTTGATGCTTATTTTTTGTTTGTTTTTTGTGCGAGAGCCCTCTGTGGGCCATGGCCCCCTCATTCTTGAGGTTTCTAGATCACATACAACGACGCAACAAAGTTGGCAGGACTCTTCTGGACGAGTGATCAGCTCGTCGCAGAGACCTCTACCTGTACAACACACAATACTCACAACAGACAGACATCCATGCCCCCGGTGGGATTCGAACCTACAATCTCAGCAGGCGAACGACCGCAGACCTACGCCTTAGACCGCGCGGCCACTGGGATCGGCTCCTTGATGCTTATAATGATCACAAGGGGTTTGATAATGGTGATGGTGATGGCGGTAACGTGACAGTGACGATGATGACAACTACAAATACACACACACACACACACACCTCCATAAGTATTTCAACTATCTCTTTATATTCACTCGAACTTCCAAATATTTCTGCTTACATTAATATATATCTAAAACTAAAAGTCTGCACATTTTGTTTTGCAGTGTCATTTCTGTCATCATTTTGACAATAAATTCCTTTTGGAAGCTCTGATTACATGACGACGCAGAACACCTGTTAACGTTGAAATATTTCGATAGTATCGGCACTTTTGTTACAAGCTGTCAACGAGAAATATAGCGGACTCAAATCCGCGCTGATCGCTTGCAAGGGAAAGCGGAAGCGAGGCAATGTAGTGCACTTAATACGTACATGCCCAGCAGCTGTATAGTTACCCAGCCTAATATTCTTAGTAAAAGTTCGTACACAAAACAGTCGCTACTTTTAGTGATATAAAAACATCCTGCGTGTTTCTGTTCTTATTTTCCTTGCATTTATAAGTGCTGGCTATAAAAATGATTTTATTGTCGCGAAGAACGAGGTTGCCAGAGAAATGGTAAACTGCATACTTTTATTACACCAAGGTTTGCTGCCCCTGCAAGGAATAAAATTCAGTAACATAGGCGTGCATGTACTGCTGCATGGGAAGACATTATTACGGGAAAATGCACGGTTAGAGATTACAAAACAACGCTGTAACAATAAAAAGATCATCAAACGATGGTATAACCATTACCACTATTATTAAATGATGCTACACGAACTAATGTGATTATTAACGTTATATCGAGCATTAACGACATTAAACGACACCATATTTGGGTCGGTACAGTCCATAGGCAACGGACTAGGCGGTCGAGGAATCGTGGCTCGATTTTCAGCAAGGAAACGAGACCCTTCGCTTCTTCAAAGCGCCTAAGCAGGCCCTGAAGCATGCCCAATATCGCATTCAGCATGTACCATAGGCTCTTTGACCAGAAGTAAAACAGCCGGGGTATGAAGCTAATCATTCAAGGCCATCTAGTGCTGAGATGATTAACGTATGGAGATATATCTACATTCGCCGACCCAAGTGCCTTCAAGACGTGGTACTTAATTCAAGCAAAACTTTACCGTTTTGACTGTTACAATGTTATACCTCGCTTTCATCGGTTGTACTGGATGGCACTCGTACGTTTTATCCGGGAGGTCCCAGTTTCAAATCTCGGCTCGTAGATCGCGTGCAAAGGTTGTGTTGTTTTCTATTCTCCGCGAACTCCAGGACAGTATGTCAGCATCATAACAGGTCGCGATTGCTTGGAATTATAGCTGTCTTTACTCACAAGGCTCTCTGCAAAGTATGCGGACAAGAAGAATGTCCCCCAAAGGGAAATTAAGTCAACGAGAGGCCTCTGCATCTTACTGCCCGGTGTACAGGCTGCTAGTTCACGTACGATTTGATGCTAGCACGAAAGCTCGTGGCAGAAACGTCACTTCTGTCATTACACAAAACGAGGGACAACTGTAATCGCAAATTTTGTACTTTTGTTATTCTAGCACGAATTCCCACCAGCACAAATTCCAAATTGTTTAAAGCGGGAAAACTGTACTTACTTCAGTACAATATTTTTTAAGTAAAATTTTACAACTTCTGACTGTACATAATGTCTCACTTATGAATCTTTCATCTTCCAATCGACAAGTAGGCAAAAGTATACCTGCAGATCTCTTATCCTTTATTATCCACAAACACACCCATCACCACCCTCCACACAAAACTGAGGCACTGAAAAAGAACAGGTGCGCATTTTATAGCATATACCAGGCTACTCCCAGACACACAGCCTCATTCGATTCTAACAGAGACAGGATTTCATAAATAGCATGAGAATTGGCAAAGTGTAGGAAGATCGGAACAAGAACGAAAGTCCCCCCCCCCCAAAAAAAAAATCTAAGCATCGTTCATGTAAATCTCGCGATATCTATATTCAATATCGTCCTTCTCACCTGCTGCAAACTTACTGCAGTTCTAGCACTGGACATCAAAATACGACAGCAAAACATTAGCACAACCATGGTTTTCGTTAAAGAAAACTGGTATGTCACATACAAACAGCCATAAGGTGTCTGCGACTGCCAGGGGCTGTACATTAGTCAATCACAATGCAATTAATGGGACTGTACATAATGCAATCAGAAATACATTAAACTTCCAAGGCTTGTTAGTCGAAAGTTGCAACTAGACTCCGTTCTAGAATTTCATTACAAGCCTAGTTGCAGCGAATACCAACACCAGACAAAAGAAACACTTCAGTTCATTACATCAGCATGCCACACACTTCACGTAATTTGGGAAGCAGTGAAGTGGCACTACTTGTGTCTACAGTTTAACGTTTGATAAGAATTATGGGTGTGTCAAGAAGTGTTTATATTACACGAAATGTGTGCTTAGCACAATATTGAAAAAGGTATAATCAGTGACATCGAACAATAACTTGTATGATCTCAGTTTCTCACAGCGGTGTTGAGGGGGATTCAAGCATTCTGGGATATGTGACCGTGTCTCCTGGTAGTAAAGTTGCCGACGTCATGTGTAACCGTTCTAGACTTACTGGCCTTCAATGTTTAATTGAGCTGCTTGAGTTAAGTGTAAGCCGTATTTCCTGGCACATGGGCCAGTCTCCGTCAGGATAGTCAATGTTCAAGTCGAAATCAGAAGCGGTACTGCTTGAGCCAGCGTGCACAAGACGGTACGAAATCCCACAGCAGAGTGAGGGCCTGTAGTAGTACAATATTCATACCTAGCTTCATATAGGCAAGCATCATCAAGATGCTTGAAAACTGTTGGGACAGCCAAACGCACGTGCTGGTACCACATGCCTACCTTTCCTTACGTTTTATACCGCTCACGGAATGCAATACTGGCATAACTAAAAAAAAATGTAATTTGGAGTTAATATTATGATTGAGCTAAAAAATATAAGAACTACATACGACAATACCAGCACACATACTTCGCAACATTCCATTATTGTCGAATGTAGTTATATTTTTTCACTCAATCGTAGCATTAACTCCAAATCGGCATTATTGGACTGCGCCACCATTGCATTCAGTGAGTGATGTATGGGTCGGAGTTGGTCCACTAAAGGACGTTGTAACTAACTCAGACAAAGGATTGGATGATGATAAGCAACGAATTGGAAATGATGTGGAGAAAATTGGTTGTGGCCTACTTCAGGTACTAGCAAGGCATTTGTCTCTGGGGAATGAAGAAAACCAAGAAAATAAATTCCGTCAAAATACCGGTGTCACGACCGTAAATCGAACCGGGCAATTTCTGTACACAAAGCAAAAGCGCCACTGCTCAAGTCAGCTCGTTCGCTCTAAAATAAAGAAGCAGACTGATTAGAAGTGGCGCAGGCCGAACTGGCTGTTTGACAACGAGCGTTTGTTTAGCGTAGGGGCTAGACGGGTGCGAACAATTCTGCTTAAAAAACAAGCTAGTACGTTACGACTGGGCGGGCCTCGGGTGGTGGCCGTGTACACATACGGTCTACCGGCGAACTGTTGTGGACACAGCATTGATAAATCGTTACTTCCACAGACGGCGTGCAGTTTCTTAACAAGCCAAGTGACATCTTCAAGAATGACTCTAATTGTAGGTTAATGTTGTCTGAGATGTATTACAACTCAAAAACCAACGAGGAACTCTCTGAGGTAATGACTTCACATGACTGTATAAAGATTATTAGCCGTCTAAAGGCATAAATAAATCGGTGTTATTTACTAAGAGTCTACCTCAGAAAGAATTTGGTCTTTCCATATCCATTCGGAAGACAATACGGTTAATATAATAAAGGTAAACAATCGATGTTTTTGAATCATACGAAATAAATGAACACAATGCGTCAGCACAGCGCACTTCTTAATCTTAAACCCGGACCAACATATATTAACCACAGTGTTTTCAAGGGCTGAATTACTAAACCCCTGCAACTTCCTCCTTGCCACGGTTTTATGCCTTCGCATTATACTTCCACCTCGTACAGAATACAAAATTTCATAATAGGAAAGACGACACGAGTAGCATTAGCACAGCCCTTTCTGGCGTAATTTATTTTTAATATAAAGGGCATGTGTATGTTTGCGGGTGGGTTACCATAGCAACGAATTTTCGAGCGTTTGCACGTAGCAACCAGTTTTCACGCGTCGTAATAATTCTGATAGGTCACGACGAGGAACCAAACCCCTGTTTTCATGGACGCTTGTAATATTATAACCTTGTCCATATTTAAGTACGGAACCATAACTGGAACTGTTCATCACCCAGTGGAATGCGAATTATGACAAAAATATCTGGATGATTTTATCAATAAGGAACCTTGAATACGTCCATGCACGCCTACACAAGTTCAGTAGAACTATATACAAATAGACTAATCTTAAACCGGCAAGCTAGTCAATATGGCTACTGGATCTCTGTAGACTACGCAGGCTATTGGACGGAAACGCCTTAATATATGCGGAAGTTTGAATTCAAATTTTTATAAACAGCACTGTATACCCGTACATAAGAGCCCACGGTCAGTCTGTCGTTCCATCCCAGCCCGATGCTCCAAAACAGTGCGTTGAGGGAAACAATCATCTATATATTTTCGTCCAGTAAAGGCAATACCAAGAATCTCCTTTCTTAATACTTCGAAAATCAGACACACAGTACGCATAACACCGATGTGGAGAATCACGATAGGATACATGCCACCGTTCAGGGCAAACCCTCCGCCTGTGGAAAACCCAGACTACAATTCACGAACGACTTCTTCACGGGGTACAGAAAAGTATAAACAGGCTCCAGATTGGACAGCTTTCCCTCACTACTGATCTAGAATTTTCACAGGGAATTTCATTCATACTCAGGGAGAACCCAAACCAACGCAGATTCTAGGCTAGAGGGAAAACCCACACTGGCAATTACAAAGACATTTTGGGAAGTCCCAAACCCGGAAAACGACCTTTTCTGCTTTAAAACCTAGACAGAAGGTTCCCACTCGTCATAGTACAGAAATATACATCGTCTGGGGAACCTCACAATTTATGATTACCGAACTAACTACAAGCACTTTCCGAACGCACCTAAGAAGTGACAGCATTTTTCTAAATCCAATTTCCATTTACGTGACAAAATTGTCATCATTAAAAATCCATCACGCAACATGTTTAGATTTGTATATGTTCCCGGCACCACACTTCCGTTGCATTGTCCTCGCTGCTTTGATTTGCCACTTTTATAGGCGTTCCGAGCGCGTGCAGATACACCGAAAAACAGGGCACCGGATATGTGGTTCAACGCACTGTGCTTTTATTATTGCAAAATAAAATTAATATGTAAAGTATATTATACGTTAACAAAGAGCCAACGATCAACAAAAGTCAACTCCACTTGCTTCATCTGTCCTTGCATTGGAGTACTATCTGTGGATTGTCGAAGGATTGCTATGCCGTATTACGACGCTTTCTTGCCCGTGCGCCTTCGTTCCTTGCATGTTGTCTTGTGTCCTCTCTGTGATGGTGCAGAGATCGTCCTGGGGTAGGGCTAAAATTCGGTCCATAAATCCGGGCTGACGTCAAGGAATCGGATCGCGGCCATCGTTTGATTGCAGGTAAGTGGAGTAACGGGAGCGCCAAATCCATTTCGGAAACACCGGTCGGAATGACACCAAGTTAAGCACGGTGTGGGTGTCGCGAAAACCCGCCACCCCCCTCAATCAGACCTCCTAATCGGCGTACTTCTCACCCTAGTCTGTGCAGTTTCACTGGCGCGGCGTCGGCCAATTCTGGGCCCTTGGCGACAGCGGTCCGAGACGCTTCCTCCTCTTCCCTGGCGAGTGAGAACGTCCCGTGTCTGACGCCTCTGGCGACTGTTAGTCGCCGTGATGGCCATGGATAAGCGTGAAGGAGCTCATCGCGCAAAATGACTATTGTAGTCATCACAAATAGGCGAAGCCGATTATCTGCGCTGTCGCTTGTGCCTGGGCGGTTGTCGGTTCTTCAGTAAGCAGCCAGAAGCTGAAGTCTTCCCTGGCCCTATCAGTGATGATGAGCGCTTCTTTGCTTCCTGTAAAGGTTAACTGGTATAAAGATTTAACACATACAGAATATGTGGGAGATGAAGAGGTGTTCCCGGCTCTCAGCTTCCGAAGCGTTGTCTTGTTCGTTCCGATCAGGCCACTTACACAGGCGTTCCGAGCGTAATAATGACAACCACTGCACCTCAAGAGAGAATTTACTTAACTATGCTGTATGGACATGTCCACTGAATAAAGTACACAACACCAACCTCCCCTGATGCTTACAAGTGTCAGTAAAAACTTCTGTAAGCTATATTTACTTCTGTGACGTGTGACCTATAGATTAAAATTCAAGGATGAACTTTTAACAAATAAATAAAATACATAACAAATCATTCAGGATGGTTTCGGGAATGTCATCATTAAGTATTTCAGCATACACATAAGTCTTCTTAATTAATAAGTTCAAACTGACATGTAAAGTTTACGTAATGCAAACACAGCTACACTTATAGAAAATCCTGTCAGTAATTCCTGCTCTATCGTGCACAAACACAAGCACAAAAAAGATGATACCAAAATGTGAAAATACATAAATATTTTGTCAGTATCATTGCAATTCTTTACACTTCGTCATGCCGCATCCCGGTCAGAATTATGGCTTTCTTTGCTGCAGATTTCTAAAGAACTTAATGTCGTCACTGTGTGACCATCCACGTCCAACGGGAAAGAAAACCCCTAACCTAACGGCTGATAATGAGTTCTCTTGTTATCGCAACAGCCACAGGACGGTTTAGATGTGTACGGAGTCTGTCGTAATACGGATTAACAGGGCGAATGCAAACTCTTGGTTTTCCTTCATCCACTATTAAACTACATGGTCAATCGGAACTGAACCCGAAGCACTGATGTGAAAATCCAGCGTGTTACCTCGTTACTAACTCAAACAACAACATTCCTAAAAATTACGATAAGAAAATAACTCTGAACTGTCACAGAACTGCGCGCACAAAACCCATGATCTAAGTCTAACTTAAACCCACGATCTCAGTGTTCGAGTAAATAACTTCATAGATCTATGAACCTCACACGGCGCAGCTACAAAACATTAGATTTTCTATACTAGGTCTAAGTAAAGGCCTATGAAATTGCAAGAGAAATTCCGATTCTGTTAACACATACAGAAATATCTAACATCTCTATCATTACAGCACAATACAACCTACACAATAACGCACAAAGTAGTCGCAAGCTCCTGAAGATGGATGTATGAACATCCAAAATATGCTGAGCAGTAAATTGACATAATAAAGCAAGTGTCATCAAGTTGGTCTACCTTTATTCAAATATCAGAAATATCTAACATTGTGATGTCCTGCTTCAGGCCCCTCACGAACGACAAACCTGACATGTTCTTGCATACATTCAGTACCTATTTATTACTGAAACTCGCCTCCTATGCAAGAAGTCACTCTGGAAACGAAGCACTACCGTAACTACATGTGGATTCTCTTGGGAATACTGAATGACAACGAGGGCCACAGACGCCTTCCTCCTACAGGAGAGAAGAATGACTCACTTACAACCGCTTATTGCGACTCAAGACGTACTACGTATTAAATAACAGACACGTTTCTTAAATCAAATTGTCCCTCTACACTCAATTTAAAATAAACATAACCTAAAATTACGTAACGCTTCAGACAAAATACGCGTTTCTATAACTTCTAAACTCCTTTAAGTGATGAAATTTGAAATACACCTGTAATCCCTAACGACCAGCACAAATTACCGTCAAGTCAGAGTATATAGCATATATCCATGAACAAGTCTCCAGCCATTTTACTCAAAGGAAAGGTGTGGAATATATTCAGTGCCCAGTCCGGGGAGATGAAGAACAATGACGCTAAAATAAGGGATCGCAGGACTGAGTAATGGCAATTAGACACTGCACACCAGTAAACAGCACGAAAGCCCCATGCTGGGAGACACAAAGGGAAATGTCGCGTAAACAGCGTCCACAGCCGGCACTTTCAGGCTTCGTGTATACAGCAAACACGGAGTTCGAGTTTTGCTTGGTGCACCATAACTTTTCTGTGTGTTTGTCTGCTGTCCTGTAAAGGCTCGTAGATTGCTATGCGATCTATTGAGTTATCAGCAATATACACAGACCTCCTATGGGTAGAACAAGTAAAGAATTAAACAAGGGAAGAGGTACTTTTAGCCACCCGAGAGCAGGATGGAGTTCGTTTATTTCATACGACAGGACCTTGTACAGCATCACGGTCAGGGGGCATTCACATGGGGGACGAGAAAAAAATCGCATATCCATGTCAGAGGCGGGATGTCGGTCATGTCGATGCACATGCGGAATTCTAAACACTTACTGCCTGCAATCGGACCAGGTGCTTTTTGATATTCACCAAGCAATCAGGTATCCGAGACAACATGTCTCACTGGCAAGAATTAAGGCCCTTCACACTATGTTTCATTCCACACTTCACGGCCAAGCGATTACCACCACCAACGAAATTTCAGCATTGACACAGGTCTATTACGTAATCTCCACTACCATCACCAAGAACCCAAACAGACAAATCATACGTTGCAGAACACTATGGACAATGGGATCAGGAGGAAGTTCCCTCCATTGGGAAATGAAGCCGACACGAGACGCTAAATAGTAACTTTTCCTGGCGGAAATGTTAGAGAACCCCGTAATTCTACGACTCGACCATCAGTAACTCTTTGGTTCACTGTAATTCCTCAATAGCTGGTTATTATTAAAAAAACCCAGAAATTCTTTGTAACAGTCCTATCACAGTATAGTACTGGTCATTCAGCGGACCCTATTCTTATCCACTTCAGTCCAGTCGGTATAATGTACTCACTTATCCAAAATCAATTTTAAAATTTGCCGTATAATACCTTCATCTCCAAAGAACTCTCACTCCACATGGTCCAGCCAGAATTTTGTATGAATTTCACACCTTCCCATCAGTGTACCACGCTCTGTACTTCTTCATATCATTCCACACAATCACAATGATGCAGTTTACAGCCACATTTTCTTTGGCATAGCATTACTGCTTCCAAAGTTGCTCGATCGTGGGAATCGAACACAGCCCCTGGTTCCTTATCGCAATGTGGAAAAGAGCGGAATTATATCCCCTGGATGGATTTCAAACCTGTATTCCCAAGGTTCGTTCGGTGTGAATGCACGTTTTAAACACCGTGGTCATTCGCACCAATCGTATCTTTTTCCATGGCATCCTACACATTCAGCATAGGCTTCACGGTAGGATAAAACGCCTTGCACTGTGTAATAAACTAATGTGGAGTTACAGTGGCATACATTTGGCGATGCATAACAATGCCGCACAAAATTGCTCACATCAGTAAACGAAGCAGCATTATTCGATTTGAATAATGGTGGTTTTAGAGGTTTGTGGGTATTCGCCTACAGAGAAGTGCTAACATCCATCTCTACCTGTGCGGTTGACCACAAAATACCGACAGGTTAGAATCTCTGTGGGTACCAGTACCTCGATAATTTCATGGTTGCTAGAACTGCAGGAATCTTCACTGAAGTAGTTCGCCATCTCAAAGGAGCTAATGAAGGGTCAATTTAACAGGGCAGTAAATGGTTCCTTATATCGTGGTGAACTTGTTTTTGCAACCTGCAAGATTGTGTATCATAGAATTGCATTTCCTTTTCAATAGGAATGCCGCTGGAAGACAACTTACTCAAATATTCTTTACGCAGCACACTGGAAAACAAGTGTCCTAATAAATAAATTAAAGTTTTTTTTTTTTAAATGGCATAGCACCAGAATAAAGCTTGAATTTTTCGTAGCCTTTGATTTGACAAAAAAAAAAGTTCAGAATCTTTGGTAGAAAATATCACGTGAATACAGCCATATATAAACTACGAGAGCAAACTCAAAGCAAATATGCGGAAATTATTGGATTCCAAATCAGTTCAAGCGAAACGTTTAAACTGAAGACACATTCTTGTTTTAAAAAAAGAATTACATTCTGATAAGTCTGAAACTGGCTACATCAGTCTCCTGTACGAGCAATTGGTCAGCAGGGCTCTTCCCAACCATCCCCCCCCCCCCCCAGCCGCAACGACAAAACCGACAAAAATTTACCGAAGATGACAACTAAAAATATTGACGACGAACTCACGCAA
>Ga0123354_10004182_pt1 | contig 20357 bp, 7 predicted proteins | sample TergutLab28metaG_2_FD_97872 | JGI IMG/M metagenome (GOLD analysis project Ga0123354, IMG submission 97872) | Labiotermes labralis P4 segment gut microbial communities from Petit-Saut dam, French Guiana - Lab288 P4 | ecosystem: Host-associated > Arthropoda: Insects > Digestive system > Gut ...
AATTCTTAACTTTGTTTCTTTGTTCATTTGTTTTCCAAAATGTCTCCGTATAGCTCCGTTTATTTTGTTGTATGTTTGCAATTTATCTTCTAAATCACTTCCGTATTCTGATATGCGATACACAAAGTATTTAAAATCTGTTACTTGTTCAATAATATTGTCGTTTATCACAATTTTTACCCTCTGTATGTTGTTCCCCCACATTGCCATTGATTTTGTTTTTGTACTAGATATGGTCAGTGATTTAAAATTATAAAACATTCGGTCACGCATTGACGATTATGACTGTTCTACGTTGTGGAAATGATAAAAAGGTTCAACGTTTGTCTCATGCTCCTGTGCACTCCGTGATGATCGGCCAGTGAGGCCCGAAACATGTATGAGTTTACTAATAAAACGTAATTGTGATTCTTCCGACTAATTGTGTGTATTTGTCAGTTTGCATTGTGGTAACACTAGATGGATGATCTGTGGTGGTAACTGAATCATAATGCACGGAATGGAAAATATAAGGAACATGGCGTCTATGGGTCAGCGGTAGTTCGTAACGTTGGTTTGTAATCTTTGCAAGATGGCCATGACTTCAAATTTAGCGGCTTTAGCGTTGTAATTACATATGAATACGTCTTGTAAGTTATCGTTCATAGTTTAGCTAAATTGTAGAGATGCAAATTACGGTTATTAATTTGTTCTCGAAGAAAAGGTATGTTGAAGAGGACTAAGTTAATTTGTGAATGTCGAGACGTTGGACAGACCAAGTTGAGAAGACTACAAAAATTTTTCGTCTGAGTTTACCATTTCTAATGACTGCCAAATGACAGTAATAAGTGCTTTATAAACTTACGAATCCCAAGTTTATGGCAGCGGTTGTGTTTTCCAGTATGCAACCACGAGTACCTTATTATTTGACACAACTTTGTTGGTAAATAAACATGCTGAATTAACGTGTTGCTTACGAACCGCAGCACTTTCTATTCATTCAAGGGTTTCCTGCCACCTCCCTTTTCAGGATGAAAACCTAGTTACAATAGGTTTGTCAGTGGTTTTGGTGCTTGTGTGCCTCGCTTCTCAGGACAGACCAAAGTCTGTTATGTTGATTTTACAGTTTACTCTCGTTTGTTGGTTTTTTACTTTGATGTTATCTGAAGCTGGCCCAGGTAGGCGTACAAGCCCACATGGCCCTTAGTCCATATACACACAATCTTGAGAGGGGTGTCTAACCCAGACACAGAAAGTGACATTGTGAGTGTGGAAGAGTTTATTTTAATGACTTTATGTATTTATTCTTAACTTGAATTCAGTGTCACTTCTGTTAGAAAGAACCGTTTTAACAGGTCATTCGAAAAGACTTAGTTTTAAAATATGTGGCCTATGACTTTGTTTATATTAATAAACAGTATTATTATCATTTTCAGATTAATGTAACTGTGTCATCATGGATGATGAATTTGATGATAAGGCTTGGGATGGAGACATGGGAGATGGAGAGGTGAGTAAAAGATAATAGGAATTCTGTTCTTTGTGTTGTTTTATTTTATGAATCATTGTCATGGCTTTTTCCTTTCTAGTGTACTTTTATTTGTGCCTATTTACATTAAAATACAGATTCTCTGTGGATTACGATGGGATTCCATTGCAACGAGTAGATGGTAAGTTGACATCATAAGTCAGTAATACATGTACATAGACTGCCCACTTTATAATAAAGTAAAATGTAAACACAGACCATATACCCAAGTACAAGTGTATACATCATCATGGTAAATTGAAAAAAACAAATGCAAAGGTTCAAACAATATGACTCGCATGCATGCACATTGCATCCACCAACTGCAAGGCTTAATGTTTGTGTCATGGTGGTGAGTATGAGTGGTTGTAAATTAGTGAGCATCTATAGACACCTAACTTTGCGCTATGGTTTGGCAGTTACTACCATCTTCACGCATAGCATACGTAGATGCCATTTTGCAGTGGAGCTTTTGTAAAATCTAAAATAACATGAAATATAACTACAGTCTTACAGTTTTCAACCTATTTAACCAACTTTTCATGCACTGAGAAGTAAACACGTTTGATACACAGTGTCCTTTCCTACATATTTTGCCACTCCCAGGGTGGTGTCTTCAGGGAGTCTTTATGTTAACACAAGCAGTGCCTACAAACCAGTTTGTAACGCACAGACACACATCAGTTTCAATTAAAACACACAAAGTAGGTTGAAATTTGCATCATGCACGGTGCTTACAATATTAAGTTTACAGTCTTATACGTTATCTTTCAGATAAATATTCACAAAATTATTACAATTTGCACATTGTAGAGTTGTATGATGAGCTTTTCACTTTGAAATTTCTGATTCATTACCTTAACAAACATTTAAGTGGATCAGTGGAAATGGTGACTAATGATGTAAGAACCTACCACTGAAACAGTAATAGGTCTCAGCGATGAGCTTATCACTTTTCCAGAGGAGTCCTACCGACTGGTGCATCATCGTGTGTGATCTAGAAACCTTGTAAGTGAGCAGGCCCTGTCCCACTGGGGACTGTTGTGCCAAAAACAAACAAACAAAGCCAAAATAGTTATCACCACTTCTTATCAGCTTTGCTGTAAAATACACCATTAGAAAGGATCAAGAATGCCCTGGTGATTTGATATAAATGGGAGACACCAGTTTTTGGTCTGTGTTGATGGTGTTAATTTAATGAGCAAAAACATAAATACCTGGAAGAAAAACACAGATGGTACGCTTCATAAAATGTTAAATACAGTAGGATGAGATGGACACATGGCATGAAGCATATTTGGGAAGCATGACAAGTGAACACAGAAGTTTAGTCAGGAATCCTAAATGAAGTAGATGTTGTGGAAGGACAAGATGTAGATTTGACAGTATTATTAACTTTGCATTCGTATGTGACATGCCAAACTGGTGTGTGTGTGTGTTTGTGAGTATCCTCTCAATACTGAGGTGTCACTGCTAAACCCATATATCACTGATTTCAAGAGAAAAGTCAATAACTACACAGAGCAGATGCATTTGTTATTGACGTGTGATTTGATGTGTATATGGTTTAATGAACATACAAGTCCAAGCATTGGCCTTTGGTACAAGAACCCACGTCCTACACTTAGCATTTAAGAAATCGTGCAAGTATTATATGTATAGTTTGGGCTTCCGAACACAGTTTTGCTTCAAACATCAGTTAGTTAAGTTATGTAAGTTAAGTTTCTTGTTGTTTCTTTAGTCTGAAGGAGGGGAAGAACCAGTGGAAAACCCACAAGAAGTCTTGCGAGAGTGCCTAGATAAGTTCAGTACGCCTGACTACATTATGGAACCAGGCATCTTTACTCAGCTGAAGAGGTTCGTAGAAGTCAGTCATGTCCATGTAAAGTCTCATTGTTATGAAGGAGATTCAGGATGAAGCAATTAGGGATTTAGTTGTCTAAAATGCACTGTTACAGAAAAGTGCAGCATGGCAGTTGTAATATTTTTGCCTGGAAGTAACAGTGCCCTTTTGAACATGTTTGCTGAACATGAACATTTTAACTGTAATTAAATTTCAGCAATCTTTTACACCTCTAAAGGCTTCTTAGGCAAATACTGTGAGAAAGAGACCTGTTTCTTTAAGTGCAAAAAATATTAAATACATCATGGTTCTTTGGAATACTGTTTTTCCTCTAATGCTAAGAGGATGTTTAGTTAGCGGATAGTGTTTTCGTGTTTGGCCATTAGAGGTTCATTATTAATCAGTTTCGAGTACACATACAGATTACCCATTTTTATTGTTTCCTTGAGTGTGGCAGATTTTTTCAATATTACACCTGCATCTGCTGCGAATTTAGAGTTAATCTTTTGAAGTTCAGCTTATCTTATTTCAAAGAAGAGTCTCTGAATGCTCTGAATATCTGGGGGTGCAGGCTTCCTGTGTGATGAAGCTCCCATGACAGCAGCTATGCTGAGGGACACAATGCAATGAACATTTTATTTTCTTCGTGGTATTTTACATGCTTCAGCAAACTTATGCTTTTTGTAGATGTAGATTTTTTTGGTGTAAAAGTAATTAACTACAAGTAGTATACTGCATAAAGTCATAAATTTTATTTCCTTTTATTTTATTGAATACTGGTGTAGCATTGAGCAACACTTTATTGGGCATGTGATTCAAATGTTGCAAGCAGACAGGAATCAAAAGAAGCATTGTTTGACTGCATGTATATGGATACCTTCAAACCAGGAGATTTTGTGCATCTGTTGTGTATATATCCAGTGCATGTAGGGTTGGTTTTGTAAATTGATTTTTACACCATGCACAGTATACACAGTATTAAAATACTTCAAACCATGGTTTATTTATTAGTTGGTGGAATGTTAGTGTCATTAATTTTTTATGTCAAGTTACAGTATGCCTCTTATACTGTATTATGTGAACATATGTTATTATAGGTACTTCCAAGCAGGTGGAAATCCTGAGCAAGTTATTGAACTTTTGTCTCACAACTACAGTGCTGTGGCACAGATGGCGAATCTCCTTGCTGAGTGGCTTATTCTTGGAGGTGAGCTTGGTTAAACATTGTTTATGTCATTGAAGTGTGGTGAAGGATATTGCTGATGGTCTTCACATAAAATTCACTGACTTTACCATATCCATTGAACAGTCCACACTGATGGTCTCTTTACATGCCCATGGCCCAGTTTTTAAGGAATCACCATGTTCCAAGCCCAGCCTTTTAATCAGCTTGCTTTTTGTATTCTGTACAAAATTTTAGATGGGGTATGGTAGCAGTGGCAACAGTTATGATATACATCTTACCATCCAACAACATATGGGCCGCTGCAAGACGAATTTACTGCTGCTGGCACAGACTTTAACTGCTAGGTGTAGATAGAGTAGAGTCGCTGAATCCTTTCCTGCTTGAAATATTGCAGTAGCATGTATGATTGTTGAGTGATGTCTTGTTAAGTACAGGTGTTTGTTGTTCCATTTGCAATTTTATCATACCTAGAAAATGGCAGACATGAAAGAACTTTGTGCCTACATCACATTTTGCTTTAAACAAGAGAAATACAATAAAAGCTTTCACAGTGTTGAAAGTAGTTTTTGTGGAAAGAAAGTGACAAGAACATAAGGTTTTTAGTGGTTTTCTGATTTTTGCAAGTGGTTTGTCCTCTATTGAAGTTGTTGAATGCTCAGGATATCTATAAACAAATAGAACAAAAGAAAACATCAGTCAAGTGAAGGAACTTATCCTCAACAATAGAAGAATAACTGTCCGTGAAGATGCTGACATGTTGGGAATTTCATTTCAGTCACTGCAGAACAATTGGCCAGACAGTCTGAACGCATCGGATAGGTTTTTCCTCCTTGGCAATGTGCCTGCTTGCTGTGCTTTGTGCATGAATTTGAAACCAAAAAGAACTTGAATGTCTTTACACACCCTTCCTGCTAATCAAATTTAGCACACCGTGTGACGTCTCTCTTTCCTTGAAAATTCAAGATAGCGTTAAAGGGTAAGGAGATTGAATGATATGACCATGATTCAAGCAAAATTGCAGGAACTACTTGCCTAATTTCAAACAGCACACTTTGTGAAATACTTCAAACAATGGGGCAATTGCTGGGCTACCTGTATAAAGGCACAAGGAGACTGCTTTGAAGTTGACAGCATTGATTGGAAGACGTGTATTGTTTTTGAAATTACTTGGGGAACTACTTGATCACACTACATATACTTGTGTACTGGCTTTGCTGCTCTGTACTGGTTGCCCATCCCTTCATTTACTCATGGAAGGGAACTAGTCCCCCTCAGAGTTCTATGTACTTTCTGTAATACGTTTCAGCAAGAAATTTAGTGACCTGCTTATCACTATTTAAGCAGACCTACTGCTGTTTCAGTTGCAAAATGCATGTTTGCATATTTCTTGTATGTGAAGTGAAAGACATTTGGAATAACAGTGCTGTGCAGCAAGACATGGCCATACCAACTGGGTCAAGCAGACTGAGAATTGAACAGTTACAGTTGTACCAGCAGACTACCCTAGCATTCGTTTTGATCAAAATTATAGGTGGCTTGACTGAATAACAATATTGGATCATCATGTGGTTTATATGACTTTTTTTTTTTATCAAATGACCCAGGGAACATGCTTCTGAAGTATAGTCACCTTGTGCCTGGCCACTGTATATGTAGGTATTATTTAACTTTGCTGAATAATGAGGTTACTTCTTCCCATACCATTTTTTGTATTGGAAATTTTCTTCCCTGTCACTGACTTGTCTCACTGCTATTGGTGGTGTGGTTCTATGATCATAAATATTACAAATTTGTTAAAGTTTGATGGGTTACTAGAGTGCATAACATGGCATGTATTAACAGTTTTTTTACTGTTCAGATGGTTAAGAGAATAAAATGGAACTAGAACAACTTTTCTGTGGAGTATATACTTGTTTCAATATAACCATTATATACTGATAAATTTATGTTTGAGATCTCAATCCAATGGCACAGTTTTAAGGTAACTACAATTAGTTTACATTATTGTAATGCCAGATGGCCTGAAGATGACTGTTTCAGTTGAAACATGTGGCCATCCATATTCCAGCAGTTGATATTAAGTGTTAATGAAGTTGTGATGACTGCAATTAAGGACTGCTTTAATACCACAAACACTGTTGAGAACTTTAGTTTTCAGGCTACTGTGTTATTTTCTCTCTCTCTCTCTCCCTCCCTCCCTCTCTCTCTCTCTCTGACAAACACACACACACACACACACAGTTTTGAGTAATTTTATTGCCTCAAACTGATTGTTGATTCAATTTAACAGGAGTTAAGGTGACAGATGTCCAAGCAATGGTTGAAAATCATCTCAAGGATATGATTCTGAAGACATTTGATCCGAAGAAAGCAGACACAATTTTCACAGAAGAGGGTGAGGTAAGTTTGAGTGTCTGGCCCAAAGGAGTGAGAGGTGTGTGTGTGTGTGCACACGCACATGTGCTTGCGCGCATGCCCGAACATATGCTTGCATGTGTGTGTTCCCCCCCCCCATCCCTACATGATTTATTCAAATAGCCTTCCCTACCATAGCATATTTGTGGGTGAAAACATAAAGTTGTGATTTTACTAAACATTAGTCATATCGTCATTTGCACACAAGTTTAGCTGCTAACCCATGAGCTATATTGGATGTTGTTTTTGGATTATAAATTTATATTATCTCAACATGACGAAACAACACAAGATTGTAGGCCTGGAACTTTGATCTCCTTGTTGTGTGTGCCAGTGCTATAATTGCTATATTGTATACAGACTCCTGCCTGGCTAACGGAGATGATAGAACATCCCACATGGCGTTCTCTCATCTATCGACTGGCTGAAGAATACCCTGACTGCCTCATGCTTAACTTCACTATCAAGGTTTGTCCATGTATTTTTGTAGATATTTATGAATGTTTTGGAGGAATATGTTTCTTTCATTTCCAGGATAGAGGCTAAGTTTTGCTTGGAGAAACAGTACAGATATGTGGACAGGGTTGATCAGGACTCAGGCTGTGAGTGAACGTATTGGAAGAACAAGGAAAGTAGGTAGAAGTATAAGAAACAGTGGTCCTGAAGAGAGGCATTAGAATGGAAAAGTACAGTTATCATCCATAACTGTTTTTACTTATACATTTTTCATACATTTTAATGTATTTTTTTATGTAAAAGGAGGAGATCTCCAACTTGTGTTTTTAGTTGCTATATATATTTCACGTTCTTGTGTTATGGCTTGATAATGACCAGAGTTTAGGATCGAAACTAGTTGCCATATAAATTAGAACTATTTACAAGAGGGTTGGTTGTGATCGTGAATATTTATAGATACTGTGTTTGCTACACCAACAGGGATGTTTCATATAAAGTATAGCTGATCATTTAGCCGAGCAAGACTCCTCAGATTCACTTAAGGGACCTGTACATGCCTTTTGGCATATCTGCAAAGGTTGCCAGGGGAGAGATGAGGGGCTGGACATGCAGGAAACACAAGGAGTATTGGCAGTCCACTCATAGGCAAAGGCAGGCTAAGAGGTTTCTTAAAAGACCATTTGCTGCAAGAGCTGGGGAGTTATACAGCTTGAGCAGACACCAGCCAATAATACTGATGGGTCTGCTAACAGGGCACTCCTAAGAAATACATTATTTAAACTGGGGCTGATAGACATTCCTGGCTGTGATTGATGCGACCAGGCAACTGAAACAGCCTCACAAGTTAGTACCTGTAGTGTAGACTACACTACATGTGCATATTTATTTTACTGAATTTTACCCAATTTTGACAATAAATGTGGGAAATACTGAGAGCAATGTATGTATTCCCATCCTTGGTGCTGAACGTTACCCATTGGTCATGCAGTGTGATGCTGAAATGCTAAATGTCAGTTGTTGGTGATGGCCAATTGTAACTTTTCATATGCACCCCTTCTTAAATTCCATTCATTACATCAGACAAAAATGTAGAAAATATGGGCAACATTTTACTTATGTCCATAAGGAAAATATGGCTTTCACTAAACCAGTTTTTACAGAATTCACATTTGCTCATCAGCATTATACGGAGATCTTCTGTACCAAACATAATCCAAATCAGTCAAATATGGAAAGTACCAGTGGGGATTCTTTTACACCTTGAAGTGAAGTATGTATGACTGTCACAAAACCAGTTTAAATGAAACATGTGCTTGCATCATAACTTTTTATAAAGAATTTTCATACCAACCTTCGTTAAAATCTGACAGACAGTGTAGTCACTGATACTAGGTCTGGACAGACATAGTATTCACATTGGGCATTCTTTTTCACTTCGTAAAGAATGCCCAACAAGACAGGAGGGAACCTGTACTGCTGAATATATTTCTGGCAAAAAAGTTCCGCTGTGGGGTTTGAGTGATAAGGACATTGTATATTTACTGTGCAGTATTTATCTAGAAGTAAGTGGTTGTGTCAAAGGAGAAAATGTTAGAGGTCCTTTAAGATTCTACCATAAGCAGGTCATACTGTGGTATAATAGTGCTTTATTTTTCACAGCTGATATCTGATGCAGGATTTCAGGGAGAGATCACCAGCATTTCAACAGCTGCTCAGCAGATTGAAGTGTTTTCCCGTGTTCTCAAAACTACCATCTCAAGCTTCCTTCAGAATTCAGAAGACTGGCAAAACAGTATTCTGGAGTGTGCCGTGAGTGACATTAGACTTATTCTATGTTTACATACAGTATGTTCAGTAAGTCAAATCATGTGTCTTGTAGCCTGAAATACTTCTGTCTTTAGCCTACTGTCCTTGGTTTATACAGAGAAATGGATGTGTGGTTCATCATGTCTGTGTGTCTGTTCATGCTAATAACTTTTAAACCAGTAGACAGATTTTCAAGAAACTTTGTCTTAACATGTTGCCAACCTGATTCCTTTCTTTCTTCCTTTCTTTCCTCTGTCTGTCTACTTCCCCTTTCAACTATCAGTAATACCAAATTGGTCATTATGCAAAATTCTGTGGTGGGAGTTAACGAACCACGCTGCACATATTAAGCTTCTAAATAGCATGTAACCTAACAATTTGGCAGAGACTTTAACAGCTTTTCATATACATGAATCCTGAATTAAATTTCTGATAGAGTGTCACCCTCTGTGTGTCAAAATAAAAACCAATGTTTCCCCTTGGGCTGTACAGCACAATGCACCTCTTGGTTTCGTGTGTCATGTAGAGAAAACATGGGGAAATGAACTGCACCAATATAATGTTACAGTTCGGGGCAGTGGGACAAGGTTACTCATATCAAAGTATTAATTTCCCCAGGCATTAGTATCAGTGGTTGGTTCTCAGAGTTTGTGTCCATTGGATCTTCAAAAATAAGTGCAGCCTTTTTTAAGATACTTGTGCACAATGTAGCTTGGTGAAAACTCAGTGTACAGAATGAACATGTGAAATTTCAATGATTTTGACTCTTGTGCCTGAATTAAATGCTTTATTTATTGCCTGAACCCAGAATAACAACAGCCATAATTGCCTGTCACCAAGACACCACATTCAGCATTAGAGCATCACATTGCATGTAACCAGTCAGTAACATTCAGTGCCAAAGAGGTAAAAGGCATAGGAATGAAGACTTAAACATATTTGGTAGGTTCACAGTATACAGATGTTCAGACATTAAGCCAGTGAGCTGCATTTGAATAGTACATACATGTTAAAAATAGTCAACAGACATGCAATGATGTCCACTGTTGTGGCTGCCAATCCACATCACTGATGAAAAATTCAGTGCTCCCAGTGCCATGGAGCATTCAGATCAGCAGTTACAAGTATATGCAAAGACAGTAGGATCATGTTTCACAATTTGTACTGAAATTTGTTATATGGTAGTAGTGTAGTGTTGGCCACCGGTTTGCGTCCAAACTGCCGTCACCAACTTATGTAGTCGCTGCCACCAGTTTACTGTAGTGGTGATCCCGGTTGCGTCCACACCGCCGTCACCCAATCTTTTTAGTGACCAGGGGTGTTATGTCCTCAATGCCGTTACCACTTATGTAGTGCCCAAACCCGAGCGGTAGTTTGGGTAATTCTACCGTGGCCTAGTATGGCCTACCCTGAACTTCCCACGTGGTCAGGATAATGACGGTAGCATTCGCCAGTTGGGGGCCTTGTGATTACCTAGGGTTTCGGGGGTCAGAGGACACCATGGGGTTAAATGAGTGACCAGCCACATAACAAATGTAAGTTCTATTGTCTACTCTATGTACATGGATATACAAGTAGGTTACCCTAGCTAGAATGAGTTTGGTAAGTCCTAGGTGTGCTGAATTAGTTCATTACAGCTTCATGATCAATTAGCTGTCACGCCACTATTAAATTCCAAGTTGTAACCGTATAATTTAGAATATTAGTTTCCGAAAATAACTCGCTAATACAAACAATTTAGTAACCAGTCAGTCAAGCTTACCTCCTGTTAACAACCAGAATATGAAGGTGCCCACCATGGCACGATAAATATTTCAAAATATACTTGTACTGCAGGCAGCATAGTGTTGTAGACCAAATTTCTTCTGTCCGATGTAACCAATCTTGCGAGTCTCTCTGACGTAATTTCCTTGGGGTTTTATAGTGGTGTTGTGCTGTCTCAAATGTTTTACTTAACCTTTACATAACTGAACTGGGGCACGCATACACCTCTCAACAAACAGTTGTGAGGTAAGCTGCCCCACGTTTCCCAGTTATGTCAACTGAAAGTGCAATACCAGCACATTCCAGTCTTACAAGGAGACCAAGTAATTACCAATTTGTTGCGTACATTACGGTAGTACAGATGGCACACTTCAGAAGTAAGTAAAATGTCACATCCTGTGAAGTACCATGGAGGTTGCCATGAAGGATGTAAGGGTGTCATTTCATAATTGTGTTTGAAACAAACTAAATGGACAGAAGCATGGGAAGTTGTTTAAGACTGTGGTCTGAAAAATGTGTAGGAGGGGTAAAAAGTTCTCAATGTTGTGAACTTTTTATGCTTTTGAGATACATTTTTAGTAGGAAGTTATTTTAAGTGGAAAACATATTAAAGGAACAAATTGTATGTTACTCATATAGAAAAATGTTGGAACTAAATTATTTTAAAGTGGGAAATATCTTGTGTGTTGCCATCTCAAATGAGTTTCACTGTATGTGATTCGCAGGAGGAAGCTAGGATCCAAGAGCCATAATCATTCTTATGTCTCTGTTTAGGTAAGTTTTTTTTTCTTTTTCCAGTGTCATTATGCTCTTTTCATTGTAATATGACACAACTTTGTAATTCCATGCCAAATCGCTTTTTTTAGCTATTCTTTTTTGCATTATCTTCCCATTCTTCATTTTTGGAGTAATTGTTTGTCCATGGGAGTCGGTTGAACATTTGTTTTCATGATATTACAAATGTGTTGCAGAAAATGGTTTGTCATGGACAGCATACATATGTGTACAGTCAGGTACTGCTGCAGGTCCTGTCCCAGGAGCCCAAGGGTGGCTCCAACATGAAGCGACTATCACAGGAGATTACTCACTGTGCACAGCAGAAGTAAGCAGTGAATTTGTTAAATTATGTTAATTATTATGTACCCTACTGTCCCCATACATATCCATCACAGCAGTTTCAGTTTTTATGTCAGAGACATATAAAGGTTTGTGACAAAGGTGTATTATTAAACTGCCATGTATATTGGCCCTTCTTCCATTATTTTTTTTAAACAATGTTTTGTAAGTTAGGTGTGCTTTTAGCAGCTTACAAACATGGAATATACTGTGTTAGGTCCATAAGTCTGAACTAACTTCTTTTGTACCAGACATGGTGACTGCAAAACTTTGAAATTATACTGGGCAAATTTTAAGTGGATGAAATTTGTACCAGTGTAAATTGTGCACAGATGTGCATGGCTAAATTGCAGATTTATTAAAATTGTACCTGGAAGTCAAGTTATTCATTTATTGTTTAATGGATTCTTTATACTTTGTACGTCACACACCAACGGTATCCGTGTTCCAACTTTTCAGTGATTCAAGTATCAGAGGTATGTTAGTTAAAAGCGCAGTCTCACACACTAGAAGCTGGTGATGGCCAGTCCTCATTACATAGTTTTAAAACAGACCATTTGCCTCCCAATATCTAAAATGGATAGAACTTTGACTGATTCTGCTCTTTTCTGCAGTGAAAATGCCTGCTGAGGACTACATCTGAGGACCACCTAAATCACTGCCTTGTGGGTACTGAAGTTAAAGTGGCCAGAGCATGAATGTAATAAATAATTCATGTCTGTTGCTGAAGGCTACAACGTGTGTTAAGTTTTTATTTTTAACCATTTTATAATTCTCTATTGTGGCAGCCAGCATGATGTGACCCCCATCACGATGGCACTGAATGGTGCTGCAAGGTTTCCGCAAGCATGCCAGGCTCTCACATCAATGCTGTCACGCAACACTTTAAACCCAGCTGACATTACGGTATTATACCGCAACTATTCTGCCTTGGATCCACCCCCTATTGACTTGGTTCGAACTCCTCAGTTCCTGGGTGAGTGTTGTGTGGAATCTGTCCTTTAAAGCACAGTACAGTAAAACTTCAATAATTTGAGATGCCCAGGTCCAAATTGCACTTCAAGTTATACAGTTTTGAATAATCCAATTTACAATGTGCACTTACCTTGTATTAGGTTAGTTAATTAAAATAATGAAATAATATTTGAATCTATATTTCTTTTATATAGTAGCATAATAATAAACTCGTTTTTTTCTTTTATTTGTTTTTCTGCACACCTGTAACATAATGTAATATGATTTACACACTGAAAACAAGCCCACGACAAATCAGTGCATTTATCATTCTTATATCTGTTTTTATTGATAGTTAAAATAGGAATCAAGTGACCATTGTTTCAGTCTGTTTTTTATATACTTTAGGCACTGAAGTGTTTAGTTTATCGATAGCTTAGAATAGAATAGAATAGCATACAAGGAGGGTGGGCACTTTAGTGAGCCATGCACTTCAACCACACGTGATCCTATGTGCAGTATCCTGCTAACAGAAATTTCCTCTAAGTCACTTGGTTTCAAAAATTGTCAACCCAGGCACCTGGTCCTTTCAGGCTACCAAAGCTTCACAGTTACAAAAAACTTGTGAGGCTGCTTCAGATTCCTGCTTGCATCACGCTGAGTAATGTGTACCAAGGTAAAAGCAATCCCATTACAGACCTGGACAGCCCTTGAGGGTTCCAGGAGGTTGAGGCTCCCAGATTTCAAGACAGTTGGCACATGAAGGTTGTCAGCCCAACACAACAGCCGCCTTTACCCCCAGGAAATATTCCTGGTACTCGTTTCTGTTAGAGGCTGAGTCAACCCCAGTGCCATAGTGTGGCCAGGATTATGTCAACGAAAAATTCCAATGACACCATTGGGAATTGATCCCGCAACCTTTCGGCTTGTAGCGCAGTGCCTCAACCAACTGCGCCACCATGTGCCCCCACTGTTTACCAACCCTAGTTTAAATAAATGTCTGTTTAAATGACTTTGTTCTAATAGCAACCCTGTCAATATTCTTAGATGGTTTGTGGTCAGTCTGAGCACCTTCCCATCTTTTTTCACAGAGGATTTTTCAAGAAAGCCCTTAGCCTGCCTTTGTCCACTGATGGACTGCTAATGCTCCTCATGTTTCCTGCTTGTCAGTCCTTGATCACCACCCTGGCAACCTTTGTAGATGTACCAATTGCACACTGAGGTCCTTTGAGTGGATGCGAACAGCCTATCCTGGCTAATTTCTGAGCTTTTTCATTTCCATCAATCCCATTATGTCCAGGCACCCATACCAGTTGGATCCTTTTATGTTCTACCAATTTCACCAAGGATTGTTGGCATTCCCAGACTAATTTGGAATTAATGTTTATCCATAGCATCACCACTGTGTTATCTTTCTCGTCTGAATTTACTACCAAATCTAGCACTGACAGTGCCATTAGAACATCTTTGTAAGATGGTAGGGCAGGAAGTAGTCTTCTCCTCTTTCTTGCCTCTCAGATGCATAGCCAGAGCCAGAGCTGTCCAGACTTGTTGGCTGATCACCAATGGTAGGCACAGATTGTCTACATTAAGAAACCTGTTAGAAGTAGTGGGGCAGTCAGTGTGGCAGTAGAGTACCGACACCACTTTTCACAAAGAAGTTCTGAATTACTGCAGGCATGATGGATTTCCATGCCACAGAAACACCTCACATGGCATCCAAGATGTTCCATTTTCTTATGTCTTCTGCGATAACACTCCTCTCCATTTCTCACACAGAAGAAAACGTACTACACACCTTCGGTACACTTGTTGCATATAGGATATGAAGGCCTGGTCTAGTAGTTGTATGTAGATGGTGATGTTTGGCAGTAGGTAGAAGAGATGCACATGCTTCAGGGTAGTGCCCTCCTTGTTGCGGGCAATACACTGATCCATTACCAGAAGCACATTCCTGTTTTGGCAAGCCATGTTTCTTTAATATGACACCAGCCCCTCTTTAAAAAATCTTCCAGTCACATAAGGAAATAGAAAGACTCAGTCACAACTTAAACTTCAACAGTGTACGTGTACATTGTGAAAGACACTTGTTCATGGAAATGTCATATGGTGTACATCATTTTCTGTAATATCTTTGTGTAAAGAATGAGTTCCTGATGCTGGCTGTGTAGGCTAAAACATGTTACTTATGGCAGATGGTCTTTCTTTCCTTATATTATAATCACACCAGGCCAGTAATTTCAGAAATCGCCCAGTCAGTCACTCATTCATTTTTGGATGACCTGTAATGACATGGGTAATGCCTCAAACTTTTCAAGCAGTAACTGGTATTTAATGGATACACTGCCATTAGCATTGCAAGGTTAGACCATCACACTTTCAGTTTTTCCCCTTGCTGACACTTGTGATGTTTTAATGCCAGAGTCCTCTTTGGTTGCACATTATGAATTTCATTTCACTGAGATTAAAAAATGTCCTACAGGGCATACTGTGTCAGTATTGGTTTCACATGCTCTCACCACCACTCTGCCAAATTAACATATGCTGAAGCAAATGCTTTACTCATTGACTGCCTTGTAATATTCTGTCTCTCTTTGAATCGCTGTAGCCATCCATTAAAACACTTAAAATCAATGCCCATCTTTCATGGCTGTTTCATCAGCCTACATTTTCAACTTCTGGCCATCCACTGCAGTATTTTACTTTCTAATGTGGCAAAGCAGTCAAACAGCTTATTTTCTGTATTGCTTTGCTTTGCCCCATGAATACTCATAAGTTTTTAAACATCACCCCCTTCCAAAGCCTGTTGTTCAATACAATCCTGGATTTTTTAATACATCGACAGGGTGAAGAGTGGGGTTCTATATGCCTGGATTTTTTCACTTTCAGTTTTTTTATTTTTTTCCGTTTCTTTAATGTCCTTTTAGTTTTCCCTTTGTTGTTTTGCCCATGTTGTTTCTTTGTTTCAGGTATACAAGCAACAACACAGGATATTGGTGGAGGACTCTTACCTTTTGCTGATCGTGTTGTAGTAATTGTGTACTGAAGTATCTAGTATTATGGCACAAACGCCACTAATAATGGTCACAGTGGGACAAGATATTAAGCTACTTCTGTCTGCAACCCATCTTCATTTAACTTCTAAGCGATTTCCTTAACAAAATCTAGTGTGTGTGTTCATGTCTGCCTGTCAGAGCTACACGCCCTAGCCACTGTCAACCAGAATTCATTTACCTAAAATACTAAGTTGTTTTTATAAATCACAAAATCTTTCATTGTGTAAAATCCAAAATGGATTATATCATCCCTTTTATGAGGGGATGCTGATGAGTCTTCAGCTTTGTAAAAATGACAACAAGCTTCAGGTTTGACACATATACTTTACTCAGTATACTCCCACCTGAGTTCAACACACTTCTAACTCTGCTGCTCCAGCTTCTTTAAACCATCCAGATAGAATTCTGAAGGCTGGGCTGCAAACCAGTCATCTGCATCAGACTTATCAGCACCCCTTCATAATTTCAAATATTTTTGGAGTAATTTGTTGTCATTTTTATATTCTGTCCAGAGAGTGGGAGACTACCTTTTGCAGCTCTACAAAACAACTCGGACACATACTTATACACACACACACATTCATGCTATTTTGACAGGTTTTATATGCTGAAATATTTTCAGAAAGTATATGGCCACTTCGACATCCTTTTCAGTACATCAGTTGCATTGATCAAATTGAAACATAATTTATTTTCAAAGATAAATGACAGTATAAAACTTTATTACAAATCAGGAAGTGTAAGTTTAAGTAAAAGAACATTCAGATTTTACTTCAAAGAACACAGTAAGTTGAATAAAAACACTCAAGACAATATGGTATGTTGCAGAGCTGCTGGTAGACTCGTTGTTTAAACCAGGCATAAAACTGAATCCAGAGCACAAACCGAAGTATATCTATCTATTGGCTTATGCTGCCAGTGTGTGTGAGGTTTCTTCTGGCAAGAAGGGACAGTCAGCACGCAAGACACTGAATAAGGATGAGTTAAAGGCCACTATCCAGGCCATTGAGAAGGTTCATAGCATTTGTAACATAAACAAAGGTTCAGCAGAACTCATAGCTGAGCTGAGCACACTGTATCAGTGCATCAGGTGGGTATCACATACTAGTGGACCAGTGATCATAGCCCACTCTGAGTCACAGGCTGACAGACAGTAGTGGCGTGTTAATATCCAGTACCTGGCATATCTCATGCCTTGAATATTTGTCAATGTTGAATGAAATGTGAGGAAAATTAATTCTTTCTTTTATAAAATATATAAACAACCACCAAATGCACTTTAATTTTATGATATATTTTTATTTATATTATTTTCACCAACCAGCCATCACCAGAGTGATGTTTTTGATGCAAGAATACAAGTATAGTTAAATATGTCACATTCACCTGTAATATTACAAATATATAATCTCAGTTAAAAAATGTATAAACTTTTAACCAAAATTATATATTTTTAATATTCCGGAGTGATTGTGACACATTTAACTACAATTGTATTCTTGTATCAAAAATATCAGTCTGAAGATGGCCGGATTACTGGCCGAAAGATGTTGGTGAAAATATTTTAAATGAAAATATGTCAAAATTAAAATGCATTTGTTGGTAATTTACACATTTTATAAATCTCATTAATGCACGGCATATGGAACATATTTTAATATTTACTTAGTGTTGTGAGATTAGCTTTACTACAGGATGTTTCTGTCTGCAGTAAGTGACGTGACTGACTTCACTGCAGTAAAGGAATGTAATTAACTGTACTGTAGTAAGTTTGTATCTGCAATAAATTTAAATGGTTTCCAATGCATATGCCAAGACAATAAATGTATTTATTAAATATGTGTACTCCGAATTGGAGTACATCCTTCTATTGTTTTTTAACTCCTGAAGCATAAAACTGCATAGAGGTTTTATCTTATGTTGTAGGTTCCCTGTAGTATCTGTTGGTGTTGTGCGCTGGGTAGAGAGTACAGTCACAGAGCCTAGCTATTTCAAACTTTGTACAGAACACACTCCAATCCACTTGGCTCTTCTCGATGAGGTGGTCACATGTCACACCCTGCTTCATCCTAAAGTTCTTCAGCTCTTAATTCAATTGTTTGAATCAAAACAGGACGAACTGGAGATCTTGGTACAGGTATGTGCATATCCCATTACCAGGACGTTCTGGTTGTTTTCGAATGTTGCAGAACATTGGACATGAGAAACATATGCAAATTATGAGCTCTTTTGTGGGGAAAACTTGTTGCACCTACGTTCTATAACAGAAATATCAGTAAACATGGAACAGTAATGTTACCAGTTTGTTTTGTGGGTGTGAACAGAATCTGTTATGAGTGAATAACATATGTTACTGCTGTTTGAGAGGAAAGTGAAAGTGGGAGGCTGCAAACAGTACGGAATGTCAGAATGAAGGAGATGAGGAAAGCATGTGCGAAAATTTTTTGGAAAGGAGCAGCCTGAGAAGCAGATGGGAGAACAAGAAGATATGCTATGAGGACAGGAAGAGGATCCCTGTAGCCCAGTTATTTCAAACTCGTGGGTGGAGAGGGGCACAGTGAGCTGAGAAGGTTGGGCTGCAAAATTTTAAAAATAAGAAATGTATAACATCATAATACAATATATAAAACAAAAATTTGTAGAGTGCAAATGTAAATATAAAAGAAAATTGAACTGAGGTTATCCGGTCATGTCCTGGTCTAATATCTGGCCTCTAATCGGAAGATAGCCAGAGAACTTGGCATCTTCAGTTGTCCTTAGGTCATTGATAGGTATAAAATTTGTGTGTATGCCACTTTCATTATGAATAATAAATGTGTTTCTTTTACTTTTACTTTTACTTTGTTTATTCCATTCATTACAATGAAGTAAATGACTCAAAACACCAACAAATGCACTATTCTGTAATGTATGTGTACAGTCTTTTATATAGTAAGTACATGTTCTGGTGCTGTCATTTCACCTTGTTCAGAGAGCTGACACCAACATTTATTTGAAACATATAACAATAAATAGGTCACAATAAGCATACATATACTGTTGGATCATTAGTGCAGAATTTTGCAGGTTTTGATTTCATTTATGTATGTAAATATAATATTGGTAAAGCGTTAATAATATGATTTATTTTTAAAATGGCTAAAAATTGTACATGCCCACTTTGTAATTGCATTTTGTGTACAAACACCTATCCTTCCCTGATCCAAGTGGTTCCCATTCCTGTGCAGTGTGTGGTGGGATGAAGAAAGAATAGATGTTCGTGTACAAAGAATAATTAAAAAGTAGACACATACAAATTCTAACCATTTCAAAAACAAACCATATTATTACTTTTTTACCAACGTCATATTATATTTATATACATAATTTTAACCGAGGCTTGTAGAATTCTGCACTGTTGATACCGTAACATATATATATATATATATATATATGTGTGTGTGTGTGTGTGTATTGTGACCTATTTTATTGCAGTGTGTTTTAAAGAAATGGTGTCTGCTCCCTGGAGGTGGCAAGATAATAGTGCTGAAATGCATAAGAACTGTGTAAAAGATTGTACACATAAATTACAGAATAATGTGTTTGGTGGTGTTAAATGAGTTATTTAGTGTTTCTGTTAATCATGATCTTTGAAGATCCTGTTTCATCTCATGAGTGAAAACATTTGTTTACAGACGTATGTATTACCAAACATCACACTTATTTGACAAAGAAAAATTGGATTATTTTTGGAAATAAGAAAACAAGTGTTAGTGATATAAAGATTTAAAATATCAATCTGTGTATGCCCTCCATATCCTTAACAACCAGCATGAATACGGCCTCATGGAGAAAACAATGACCCTCCTAAAACCCATCAAAAACACCTCCTTATTAACCTCATATGAACAGTTCTTCATACACGCATTTCACAAATCTGGAAGGCTCGTTTCCGAACAAAACCCCGGCGAACCCAACCCACTGCTCCAGATGGCCATCAAAACCTCCCACCCTCCTACATAACCCTGCCAGTCGAACAGTAACCTTCACAGTGCTCGCACCCTACAACGCAGCACCTCACAACCACTACCAACCACATCCAGCAGAACCAGGTATGTAGCCGACTTCATATTAAATCTCCACCCCCTATACCAACCTGCCCATCACCGGTATACTCTCCCTAGTGCACCTAATAACACCTGCACCACACACCCCTCCCATCAAACAGGCACAACGCATGCATCAGTACACCCGCTCCATATACACCAGACCTGA
>Ga0123354_10004184_pt1 | contig 20357 bp, 10 predicted proteins | sample TergutLab28metaG_2_FD_97872 | JGI IMG/M metagenome (GOLD analysis project Ga0123354, IMG submission 97872) | Labiotermes labralis P4 segment gut microbial communities from Petit-Saut dam, French Guiana - Lab288 P4 | ecosystem: Host-associated > Arthropoda: Insects > Digestive system > Gut ...
GTATAATACAATTTTGACCTACTGATGATGTGCACATGGTGCTCGAAACATGTAGAGGCATGAAATAAACTTACTGTAAAACAAAACTTTGTGCATCAAGTTGATTAATTACTAAGATAAACGTACTGATAGCACGGTCAGCAAAACATAAAAAAATTGCCTGTCTTATTTCATTACATTCATGAAAATCATATCCGTCTCCCTGAAGAAACAGAAGTTGTCGTACTCGTGCAAAGCACCTGCTGAAACATGTGTACTTCAGCACGACTGCTACCCGTGTGACCATAGCTGCAATAGGGCGGCGCTGGAAATGATACTTCGAGCTGCACACAAATTATTTATTGATGGTTTATTGCAAGCTATGTATATGAAAAGGCGTAGAGTTTCCAATTAACGTATCCAAACAATTCAGTAACTCTTTCGCAAACTACAACCTTTTCATCTACAAAATTGAAACCAAATTTGCAGAGTAGGGGTAATATATTATTGAGTACATAAGGGATGTAGGAACGGGATCATTCCGTGGGAATGTCACAGTTGTTTGTCTGTACCTTTTCGTTCTTGCCATTTGTTTATCGTATTACACATTTATTCACCTTTCGTACACAGTAGACTAGTGGAGAATAAATTGCATATTTATGTGTAGTGTTTGGGTCAACAATAGCTTTATTCCGTCAAATGTAAATTGTAATTTTATTGGCGACCTTCCTTTGATCCGATATTACGAAAGGAATGCAAAGTCCTATACGAGAGTGCTTGTGTTATTGTTAAGGCTAATCAGTTTCTCAAGTCAAGTCACTGTTACGATTCAGAATAACGGAAAAGACCTTAATGCCAAAACGTAAGAGGAAAAATCGAATTTAGGGCTAGGCATAAATGGAAGTATAGCCCTCTTGTTAGAGTGGATCTAGAAATAAATATAATTTGTTTGTTACTGTAATGCAAATTTGTCCTTCTCCACGCTGTGAAGGCATATAGGGAGAGAAGTGGTACATCTCCACTTAAGCTCGACATTAGATGGAGGAGAGTGACGAATCATGAACCTGCCCCTGTAGCCCCTGAAATTAAGCTGGGTACCCACTGAATAGGAGACTGGGCGGATCCCAGAAATATCTTCACTGCTCAATGCGTTCAAATCCTTTCAATTCAGCGACCAGAAGAATTTATCTTCTTCTTCCTCTAAGAAGACCCATTATTCTTTCAGTGAGTGTTGTGGCCCATATTCTTCACTTGTGATAGTTGGTGTTTCAGTGACCTTCGGTAATACCACAAATAGGCTTACACCAAATTTCCAGAAATCTCATTCGTTTTGGATTTGACATAAAAGATAAAGTAAGAAACTATGAATATTTAATCTGGACGATACTGTAGTTGTGTCTATCGTAGAAAGTTTTGTGTGACTGTTTATGTAAAATTGCAATCAATTTTATGATAATTTTCCATATTTCTCAGCAAAAATTCTGAAGCCACATAACGGAATTTTCTTCAGGATGACTAGCTATACTGCCCAGACGCCAGACACTTGGCTTAGTTCAACACCTATTTGTTCACAATATGTGAGGGTGTGCACCCAGCCCTTGTTTTGTACTCTATTTACGTTCCTGAAAACGTGGGCGAAAATGAAAAAGGCTTAAAACAAAAATAATATTCCCATCAGAAATGTGGGTTTAACGTAATATAAGGCAGCCAGCCAAACGGTGTCAAACTCGAAACGAGAGAACGCTTGTCAAAATGTGGTGTTACTTGACAAGGGACATTAAAGCAAACAGCGTAATAGAAATAGTGCCCAAAACAAGGGCTGGTCGCATATGAAATTTAAGTTCTCGGGGAGTGATGCAAGTTTTTACTTTGAACGCAATGACCAGCCTCATGGTCTAGTGGTCAGAGTATCTGACTACTAATCATGAGGTCCCGGGTTCGATTCCCGGCTCTACCGTGGGAATTTTCCCTGAAGCGTAGGTTGGTAGAATTTAGGTTTAAGGGCCCTCCTGGCACTACATCCTCCTATATCACCACTCACATCATCGGGACAACGTAACTGCGCCTCATGGGCGTCCCAACCTCAGAAGTCGGTTACACTCCTACCATGCCCAGGAGGGAGGACCACGAAGTCCACAAGAACATGTGGTGGCATTATACCAAAAAACCAATAAAATGGGCATATTCCTTTTCACTAACACACGATGCACACCGCTGTGTTTGTTATAGGAATTCCAATGTTTAGATCCATGTGATCCCGAGACCATATGTAAACTTTCAGGATCTGAAGGCTGTTAACTGTAACATATGGATGTTGTCAGTGGCATCAAGCAGAGTATTAATTTCGGAAATGTTGGTAGCACGACATGAGGTGCTTGACTGTTGAATACGGACGCAATTACGAGCCATAAATGCTCTTCAGCAGGCCTGTAATTTGAGATTCCCGCGGCTGTGCCTATGAGATGTGGGATGTTATATCGTGTAGTCTGGTTCATACGTAGCGACATGTCAATAGGAAAGTGCTGCCTATCTTGTTAGTGCATACAGCCGTTAATGCCTATACAAGCTAACCCTCCACCATCAGTTTAGGTGAGGGAGAGAGCAGATGATTCTGAAACGTCGGTGCATATGTACCAGGATCTACGGCGTCACATCCAACAAAATATCGCTACATAAAATATTTTATTATAATTGTCTTTGAATCATTTTAGAGTAAAGTAGATCAGGGCCGAAAAATTCCCGGGCATCAAGTTTCCGTGGGGACTGAATTTTGTGTGGTGGCTCCTGATATTTGTGGGTCTTCGTGTTGAACTTGTTCGTGCTTCTGGCGCCTAAAAGTTTCAGGTAGCTGTTGGAATTTTGGAAAGTTTGTGCAACCCTGCAGTAGATGGCCAAACGTACATAAATCGGCGTTTCTTGAGTGTTGTTTGACCGTGCATCTTCCTCATGAAATAATGTGAAATGCCAACTTGATGCAACTAGGTAATTTTATTGATGTATTCTTAGCTCGACATGTTTCGGGTAAATACGCCCATCATCAGGAGCATTAGATGTTGAGTTGCAGCATATGGTTTTATGCACCGAGTTTTTGGATGGGTGGTGGTCTTGAGAGACGCTGCGTGGGTTGTGTGTACGGTGCGGATCTAATGCTCCTGATGATGGGCGTTATGTACCCGAAACATGTGGAGCTAAAAACACATCAATAAAAGTACCTTGTTGCATCAAGTTGGCATTTCACATTATTTCACAAATTGGCGTATTTCAGCCTTCATTGTCCCAAGAGGCGTAGCATTTTGTCTGTACCAATATCCGTATGAAAAGACGGACATGGGGAATTTTGTGGTTGATTTCCGATGATTCCTAATTCGTACTGAGGAAGACTCAAGTTTAAATTTCAGTACAGATGTTGTCTGTCGTTTTGAATTATTTTCTTCCTCCCGTGTAATGTCCGCACATTGACATAAAACAGACTGCAGCTGCTTCCGTCACCATGAATATAAATTCCTCTTTCACACAGTTCAGTGATACGGAAGTATCTGACAAGAGAGCGTTGTTTTCTACAAATGTTATAACCTCGAAAATGGATGAATGAAGTGGGGTAATGGTGGAGTGATACTGAGACAAAAATACAGAATTCCTCGAAAAAAGTCCCACGGAATAACTTGGGTTCATCTCCGAACAAAAGTTTAAGTCAGATATACAATTTGTGAAAAATAAAACTGTGAATGAATTACCCAAACTTCTATCGCCCTTTGATTGAGTGACCTAATTCGTACAAAACTGACACAATGACAGCGATAGAACTTCGGTCCAAATTTAGGGCAGTATTCATTATACAGCCAGTACATTAATAGGTAATCATGTGGAACTCTTCACTTCCTACATGTTCAAATTTTAACCTGCAAGCGAGAAGTACTAATCTTACATCGTTGCATGTTTTGTTGCAAATTTCATGTGGGAAATTCTCCATACGGTCTATGGCTTTGTGTCTGTATTTTTAACAACTACAAAAATTGTCTGTGTCTAATTGGTTACATAACCATTCTGTAAATATATTATGACTGTGTCATATCACAGCATTTCCTTGAAGAACATACCCATTAATGATCTGTGACGACAACAGAACCTTTGCCCACCCAGCTGAAAATATGTATTATGCCAGATAAACATCATGAGGTGAGATTCAAGATAATCAACTTGCTATGGGACAATTGCAATATTACTCTAACAACATACCCTAATAATCTGTCGTTTATTCTTTTAAGTACTTACTTCGAGAAGACAGAGAGAGAGAGAGAGAGAGGTGCTTTATTTAACGATCTTGTCATGTAGCTAAGATGATATAGGGATATAGGGTCGAAGGTAAATGAAAGAATATGTGTATGGAGCATTGGTACAAAGATGCTGTTAAGGAATACCCGAAGAATGTGAAGAAAAGCATGTCTCATTACTGTGTTGTCCACCACAAATACACGGACTGGCCTGAGGTCTAAGCCAAGTCTCCTCACTAAGACGCCGACGAAGACTAACAGCCTGAACTAGAGTTTTCATTTCGCAGCGATGTATTTTATCGAATGTAAAACAAAACCTGATATTATATTCATGCCCTAGATTTGAGGAACATGCCATAACCATGCAGTTCCAACAATTATATCAAAGAACTTGCGTGTTATGTGCCTCCGTTTTTACACTATTAACCCTGGTTGTTCGTTCATGATCTGCAGGTGAATATGCACGCTAGCTGCTGCTCATGCACGGTTCTCGGAACAAACAAAAGGCTTTAGGAACATGACACACTTCCACACGGAAACTTCTCGCGTTTGTGCTACGTAGGATGTACGTAAAACCGAGAGCTTGCGATGGATCTTATCTTCCTCAGCAGCGGGAACTTCCACGGAAGACTCAGTTTGTGACACGCCGTCACAATAAACGCAGGCTATATAAACACACCCATCGACAGAATGTCTTAACTAACCTAGGAATTAAAAGGGATCAGCCAGAAATTAAACAGTAAAATACAGCACTCGAGCTTACCTGAGGACGACTGAGTCAGGATAGCATACTTAGTACGAGACCAGAATAAGGGCCGAATAGTAGGAGTTCAAATCACTTTAGAGGAAAGAGATTTTTCTGTTTTCCTAATGTCCGTACCAGCTCTGTTGCTGGCCGAGTATTCTGTAAGATAGGAACCCATGCTCTTTCCTTGAGATAAAGCATTTGGGACCTTACACTGAACACTCAACTCCTTCTGGCCCCGCGAATAAGAATTAGTAGAGCCATGCCTTTACTCCCCGTGTATGCCTTCATCGGTTGGACAGAGGCGACTTTACTCTTTTTTACCTCACGATGATTCCCATGTCAATTTAAACGTGGTCAGATTTCTATACTACAGAAGAATGTTTTCCGTAAAGTTTATGTCAAAAATGTACCTTACCTTTCTCATATAATTAGAACATATGTAAATTTGTGATTACGCAATCATACTTTTAGTTTTCTTGAGGGTATGGATGACATTCTGATCTGTTTCTTGCTATGACATGATGTAGATTTTACATCTAACTTGTCTAATCCTTGTCCCAATATTATACTGTATTGTGGTGTGTAACTGGTCTTTTTTGTCCCAATAATACGCTGTATTACGACGTGTAAGCGGTTCTTTTGTGTCCAAATATTGTGCTGTATTCTGACGTGAAACTGGTCCCTTTTTGTCCCGATAATGTGCTGTGGTATGGCATTTAACTGGTATCTTGTTGTCCAGATTTTGTGTAGTATTCTAACGTATAACTGATCTGTTACTTGTCGTGGCATAATGTAATTTTGACGTGCAGATCTCTGTCTTTTTTCGATATTGAAAGATATGTTTTGTAAATAATATTATCCACAGAGTTAGGATTATCACTTTCAGTTGGTATTCTTTTGGTCTCGGTCTTGTGTACTTATTTTAAAAGCTCGATAATTGTACGACATGAAACTTGTTATTAAGTGTCTCGAAATGACGTGTCATTCCTTCTGTTTATTAGTGTACTTTGACCTCTTAGATATATAATACGTAAGTGATTTTCGTTTTGCTGCGACAGTGTGGGTATGTGATTACGACTTGCCTGGTATTGTACAATTATGACATTTGATTAGTCCACTTTGTTACCTCCGTTATATCTGATTGTGAATTTTAACTGGTCCTTTTTTGTCCTTGATATTATGTAACTGTGGCATTTAACCAGCCGATTTATTTTACCTTAAGTTTTAGAATGTTGATGTGTAAGTGGTGTTGTTTGTTCCCGTGGTATCATAGGGTTCTAAAGTATTGGTTTGTCTTCTTTGTTACCACCGGGCATAGGATTACAACAAGGAATTGATCCTGTTTGTTGTTCTAATGCTTTAAGTTTGCGCGGTTTTATGCTTGTTGTCCTCATATTATAGCTGTGTGGAAGTCGACTCGGCGTCATGTACCGTGTCGTTCACTATTGAGGCCTTGCTGGCGTCGTGACGCCAACGTGAATTAATAAACCTGGCGTCGGTGTTTGCGTCGGATTGGCTCTGGCAGGTTGACGGCTAGCGGTCAGACTACGAGGCAGACAGGGCAATGATGTAGAAGGTGCTGGTTTACAAATCTGGATAAATGGCTGGCTGGGAATACTGCAGTTTACTGAGTGTGTTCGGAGCCTGGCTGAGTGAATAAAAAGTGCAGTAGACAGTTGTTGGTTTTGTGCGCTGTCTTTCATGTTGGATTATTTAGTTTCTGAATTTTGAGATGGAAATTTGATCAACATAATCAGTTTTGCCTTAGAGAGTCCTATGTCAAAAAAGTCAGGAATGTCCAAATGATTTGAATTTTGAAGTCCTCCGGTTTAGAAACGATTTTTTTTTTACAAAAGTGTCTAAGAATGTGTTTTGAATCCATAGGAAACAAGGAAAATACAGATAAAAAAAGGCGTGAGTCAAATTTGACTGACAGTTAAATAAGATTCTGTATCTCACTGGAGCATTGAAACTGTCGCTGGATACAAGTGCATATCTGGCCGGTCAAACTGACCGGCGAATTTCAGCTTTGACGACAATGATCATCAATCATTCTTGAGTTCTTGAGAGGAAGTTTTATTTGACAGGTTTCATTCTTAATATCAAGTTCTGTTTGGCAAGAAGCTAGTGAATAAGCTGTCAGAGGCAGCTATATTGGAACACACATACTAGCATAAAAGGTGGCAATTTCTAAGGAGGTTCCAGGAGATACTTTGGAGGTGGGGGGGGGCAGGGAAGAAGGTCTGGTGTGCCGGATGAAACGACTATTCGGACAGCAGATTGACGACCCCTGGTCTTCTACTGCTTAGAAACTGGTTTCGAGGATTCGGGGGATAGATGTGTATTTCCACTCGTTCCTGTTTGTGTCTTCCTGCATAGGTACAGAGTACGAAATTGAAACTATCCGCCGCCCAAGGCGTCCTCCCAATTATCTAAAATATTCATAGCTTCAGAAGTCAATTCTGAAGAGGAACACGCCAGAACTTAAGCCAAAATTGCGGAAGAAGAAATACAGTTGTGACAAAATTTATTGAATGCATGAAAGAACAACACCTGCTTGCTCTGGAGAGGGAATTTGCTTTTGAAAGTAAATTGCTATAACGTAGTTGAATATGAGGATCAGTGGCATAAAAATGTTCACAAATTTATGTGAACATTCGGCTTTGAATATGATTGATTGTGCGAAGTGATTTTTGTCATGGCAAATAGCTAACATTCCGAATTTTAAGCTAACACGTTGACAAATTGTGTTACATAATTATTTACCTACTCTTAACAGGTAGATTCCGTTAATGGCGTAGATCCAAGATTTATTTAATCTCTTTGCCCTTTTTTTTGGTGGGGGTTCCACATGACCGTATAGTTTCTTACTGTCCCCATATTTCTACTATACGTTACGGAATAAAGAAATAAATAGCTCGTTGTATCCGAACCTTGTTTGAGGACCTGACACTCAATAATGTAAACAAATTTCCCGCATTTTACAGGATACAAATATTCGTGATAATTTTCACAAGATCTCGCTACTGGAATTTATCTTGTTCCAGATGAATCCAGCCTATAATACAGCATCCTATTACTTTAAAATCCGCTTTATTCTAAGGTCCTTTTTAATCCGAAAAACAACGTTTGTTATTTCCCGTCTGCTCATCGTATCAACGTATACAACTCAGTTTACGGCCCACCCTCGCAGTGGAATACTGACTGGAAGTGACAAACATAATTGTCAGTTAAAATACGGACCCTGTATTATCCTCTCATCTGTGCCTAGGTTTTCTACAGCTGTCTCCTTGCTAATGTGACTAAACAAAGTTTACAGTCTCTTTTGAGTTGCTACGTGCTGATTGGTGTAAAACAGCCCGGATGTCAGTTGTGTTATTCGCGCGTAGGAGCCGCGTGACGTAACATCCTGACGACACGAGACGAACAGCAAGGAGACATTCCGTCGCCAGAAGGACATACATAATACAGTAGCTCCAACTGTAAAGCAACATGCGAACTAACGGGGGGAAAGGGATGGGAGCGTCCCTAGCAGTAAGTGGAACGGATAGCTTTGGACTGAATTGGACACTGAAAGCGAGGTACAAAGTTGGTCTTCTGAATTTATTATGCGAGTGCTAATGGAAGGCAAATTGATAGCCACTATAGTACGAAATTAAATAAATGATAATTGAGAAGACGAATATTTCAAAACAACATTGAGAGATCGGTACAATTAATTATTGAGCGGACGGTCACAAATGTCATATAGGCATCACGCAGTCAGGAGGGTAACAGAAGATAACGGTAATACCTAGCTGTAAAATAAGTTGAACCTGCGTCTGTCTTTCTTCTGGTTCTAATACGCATTAATTCATACAAAAGAATGAATTTGTAGCCTCGTATCTGTGTCTCTTACCGCTTTGTGTATATGATGCAGCTTGTAGACTGCGAACTGCACGGTCTGGGGTCTGAACGCCGGTACAAGCAAGGGATTTTCCGCTTCTCCGAACGTACAGGACGCCCAGAAAATCCAGAACGGTTCTGAGTTCCACTCAGCATCCTATTGAATGTTTACCGCCCTTGTTGCCCCTGTGCACAGCTGCCGGGGCTTAAAATTAACCAATTAACTCCATCTAGTGCCGAGATTAAGAATGAGTGGAGCTTTACCTCTACTTCCCTTACGTAACTTAATGGCGTGGACAAGAAAAACTAACTTCTCTGCCTTTACTACAGCTTCATACTAAACCTTTTTTCTGTTAGCTGTACATTGTGATTGTATCATCCGTTCAATGATAAGTACTAGCTGTAACTGACAATTTTCAGTGACTTGCAAAATAAATGTAACTAACAGACCTTGTGGTTAAATACTGCAGAGAAATTCGTACTATAGTCATTTTAAGATAGTCTCCCAATTTGTATTTTACTCCCGACTTCAATCCACCTATTATGCTTCTCCATTTTGTGCAAGTTTCTTTCCTTTTCGATTCGGAGTGCGAGTTCCGTCTTGCTTATGCTTTTTGGTGACATCACAACGTAGAAATGTTAATTGAAGAAGTGTTTACAGATTTAAAGATCTGAAATATTAATTAAATGGTTCATGTATTTACTTTCATGTCGCTCCAAAACAGCTCCATTTTAAATTTTGATGTTTTGCTGGCCGTGCATCTCAGTATAATCTTAATAATTAACCAACTTAATGCACAAATTCCTGTTTTATAATAAGTTTATTATATTCCTCTACATGTTACGAGCACTATGTGCTCGAAACATGTAGAGGAATATAGTAAACTTGTTACAAAACAAGAATTTGTGCATTAAGCTGGTCAATTGCTAAGATTATGAATGTGAGATTTTAGTTTCTCACAATGGTGAAATGGGATTAACTTGTAGAAGGAAGCAAAAAATTCTTCCGACCCTTTGGTACCTGTGTTCCAGACTGCACGGTAATACACTTCAGAAGACAGTGATGATTATTATTATTACTACTATCACTACTACTACTACTTCTAATACTACTGCCGGTCCCAGTGGCCGCTCGCCTGCTGAGATTGTGGGTTCGAATCCCATCTGGGGCATGGGTGTTTGTCTGTTGTGAGTGTTGTGTGTTGAAAGGTAGATGTTTCTGCGACGAGCTGATCACTCGTCCAGAGGAGTCCTACCGACTGTGGTGCATCGTTGTGTGTGATCTAGAAACCTCGTGAACGAAGAGGCCCTGGCCCACTGGGGGCTGTCGCGCCCAAAAAACAAACAAACTTCTACTACTACTACTACTACTACTACTACTACTAACTGCAATTGAACTGTCACTCGGTGACAGTAGTCCTTTCACTAATACAGACAAAACGAATAAGAATAATATACATAAACGAAACAATACAAAGAACACAGTACAAACAATACAAAACACAGTAAATACAATTACACGTATCGCCATAATACCCACACATTACAAAACCCACACATACACACACACACGCACAATTTAATTCATACATACTCGTATATTGTGGGTACAAACTGAGTGTAATTACTCCGTCTTGAAGTAAATGAAAAGAAGAGGCGGCGGTGTTGTTTTGTTGTTGTTTGTGGCTGTTGTTGTTGTCGCTATTTTTGTTTATGTCGTTGTTGGTCGTGGTGGTGTTGGTGGTGATTTTGGTGGCGTCGGTAGAGGTAAAATTATAAAAGATTAGAGAAACAATGAACTAAACAGGGAGAAAAAAAGGGTAAAGAATTGAAGAACTAACCAACCTGCAATAGAAAGACAAAGAAAGCAGTGTTTAACCAATAAACAAAACTGAAACTAGGAATAAAGAGACAAACTCTCAAGGGGAATATTGTCGGCTGTTGTTCGAAATTTTTTGGAATTTACTAAAAATCATTTCTTATCATATAGTGTATGATACGTTTGCGATGAAGTTTTAAAATGTTCTTTATTTTCTATATTGAAAATCATTCCTAATTTTTACATACTAAATACACGTTTCAATTGAAATTTCAGTTTGTCAGACAAAGTTTTTGACACGCAACGCTACTTTTTTCTCCGCTCACAAAATAATTTTTATGGAAGTTTCTTCAATAACTTATTAAACTTCACATTCATAATTCTCCCACGCTCTCTGTTCCGTACTGCAGTTCGTCCATTTAATGTGTTCAGTGGAAAGGAAGCAAAGTTTACTCGCATAAACATTGCGATGAGAATAGGCGGTGCCTGCCGTTCGAACTCCTGTCACTGGCACATTATTAGTTCTGTCCATCCTGTAGGTCGCATGCAGCGTGGATGGAAGGTATAATACATTTCAGAAGCAAACTTCCCGAGAGCTATGCCTGAAAAATCTAGTAGGTCTCCTTAATACCGAAGGAAGCGTGCATCTAGAAACGGATTATAGAGTAAGATTAAAGTTCATCCTAGAAAAGGCCACGAAGGCCTAGAGGGGGAGTAGAGTTCTAGCTCTTCTCTTTGCTTAACCTCGGCGCTAGCTGGGGGTGGGTTGTCAACGCCACGCCCCGGCCGCTTTACCTCCGGGAAAGACCTGGTTCCCATTGTATAGGTGGCTAGGTGGGCCCCAAGGCCGGTCTGGACGGGTGCGGAAAATCTCACCCCCACCGGGATTCGATCCTAGACCGTCCAGCCCGTAGCGAGTCGCTATACCAACTGCGCTATCCAGGCCGATATTTTTAAAATCGAAAACATGCAGCCCATAAGTGATAATATATACAATTATATTGTTTTCGGAATTCCAAAATAATATTTCACGTTTGGGTACAATTAATAAATAGGAGCCCATGAGCTGAAATCCTCTCATTATCCTACCACGGTTCGTATAGAAACAGATAAATACGTCAGGTGGTGCTGATTGCAGAAAGAATCAGTTGTGTTACAGTAAGAGTATTACCTTACCACGACCTACGCCAACAAAATTTGTGTGAATATGCGTTATGGTTGACTCTCTTCTGGGATCGTGGGTTCGAATCCCACCTAGGACATGGACGTGTGCCTGTTGTGAGTGTTGTGTGTGTTGTCAGGTAGAGGTCTCTGTGACGAGCTGGCCTCTCGTCCAGGGACGTCCTACCGACTGTGGTGCGTCGTTGTGTGTAACTTCGAAACGTTATGAATAAGGAGCCAGAATAAAGCAGGCTGAAGCGATGGGCGACGCCTGAGGCAAATAGACAACGTGGAAATTTAGGTCAAAATAGTCAAAAAACCTAGTTAGTCTCCAAAGACTAGGCGGTATCGTGGATTAGAGAGAGAGAAAAAAAAGATGGCTGACTATCAAACTGTCTTTCACGTACTTCTCCAAGTTTATTCCTTGCAGGTACAGTGAGCGTGAGGTTTCATATTATCTCTCAGGCCTGGAAAGTGTGAATGAATAAATGGGCACCATATTTAGTGATAAGAGTTGGTAAAATTTACTTTCGAAATATGAAAGACCTCTATTCAAGTCGTGCATAAAAAACATTTTCCCGCTAATTGTTTCCGTTTCTTTGTGCCTGGCCTGTTTTCTAGTTTACCGTGTTCCATATGCAATACATAAATCGACCTGTGACCTCAAGTTTTTCATCGCTGTAAATCGTTTAATGCATAAAAAAATCCGTATCTTGTTCCACAGCAGCAGGCAATGTGTCTGACAGATAATTACGAATATACGGTTCCTTATTTCTGGTCAACTTGAATCTGTACACAGTATGTATAATACCACTGCAAGTAAATTTTCGATCGTCCCATATTTTCATAAAATTACTGCATGAAGTAAATATTACCATTACATCAGCTGATAGGCCTACCCAGATTGATACTTGCTTATTTTTTCGAGCCGGTACGAATAATATGGAGGACACCAAGTTGTGAACCGAGGGCTTCATTTAATTTGGAGTTATGAGACAGTGTATATCTTTACTAAATTCTTTGTTTTTTCAAAGTAATATTTTGTACAACTTAAAATAAGAAGACAAACCGAGTTTTTTCTTGTCATTCCGCTTAAAAACATGCAGCTCTTGCTATTAGGAATCTCAGATTTTATGCAAAAGTATATCTTAGAGCTGTCACTATATTGTTTGTAAAATAGTGTTTTCAACCAACAGGTACTTGTGTGGCGAAATTAAAAATTGTTGATAATATATCCGTATAATTTAAGGCATTTAAAATTCTTATTCAACAAAAGCCAGTTAATGCGAGAGGATTTTAGGAAGGTCTCCCTCATTAAGTTACACCACTTCCCACAACGTTTGTCAGTCTTAAGCAATACATGAAGCACTGAAATTAGCACACTTGGTAGTTTGTGTAAGAATCGACCAAATTTAGATAGCCTTTGACGGCGCGTTTCTGTAATACTGTTATCACAGTTTGCTTTTTGAAGACACTAGTAACACCAGCTTGTGTTATCACTCTGAGGAAATACTTTGGTTTTATGTTACTGCTTATCTCTCTGCCCATAATGTGACTCCTACACGTGGGTGCCTACGTACATATAAATATATATATATATATATATATATATACACACACACTCGTACATGAACATGCATGTATGAGTACATTTATACTTTAAAAACATACACACAGACATAAGTAAAACAGAAACACATACACGTTCAGGCAGGGTGGTAAAGAGTGAACTGGACCCACGTGACCCAGGTTACGGGAACGTGTCGGGATCCTGTGAATACGGTAGGAATACTCGGCCCTTGCCTAGCTAGGAGAAGGTTTGTTCCTAAAGGAGGACACTACGTCATAAAGTTAGTTTTGTATGAGCGTAAAATTTGATCCCTTGAGCTGGGGGAAGGTTGTAGTTAAGCGAAAAAGAATTGCTGAAGAGAATTGTCGGAAATGTCAGTGGAAAAGTTGTGGGGAGCCGCAGGAGACTGCAGAGTAAAAATATTTGTAATTTGTAGTCTTTACTTGGCACTGTTAGTGTGTTGAAACCAAGCACTGCCAGACGCAACCGGCAGATGATCAGTAACTGTAACCCACATAATGTCAACAAAAAGCATCAGTGCACTGCTGAGTAGACAAAAGATCAAGGCATTTCTGCAGCCGTAGCTGAATCCATCGTCCCTCTCAGTATTAATCCCGATTTCAGTATTATGTGCTGTTGTAGAACTAGCCGCAAAGGGGATGGCCTCTCTCTGCGTTTGACCGCTGGCTAAGCCGAGTGTGTATACAGCACCTGGTGTAATAATACAGGTCGCAGCAGGAGACCAATAACATCCCTCTGACGCCAGTAAACTTCGTTTTGTCTTTTGTATATTGATTTCCGTTTCTTTCACTCCGCATATATGTTAGTTTGAGCCCAATGTTTCCGTGCTGACCAAAATAAGATAGGTATAATGCAAACGTTGTGCTGTGTTTATTGTAGATTCTTAACCCAGTGAAGTTATAATTTAATTTATATACCAGTGCATTGTTTACCCTGCAAATGCTTGAAATAAATCTTATCTTCTCTTCTGTGAAATACGGTATGTGTGGCAGTTTTTTTTTTTTAATTTAGAAGCAGCTTCGCGTCTTAAAAGTAACATTTCAAATGACGTATTGAAATTATATTAGCTAGCGTGGCAGTCTTTTTTTAATTAAATTTTATACTGGCCGATCCCAATGGTAGCCCATCTAAGGCGTAGGGTCGGCGGCCGCTCGCTTGCTGCGACTGACAGCTTGAATCCCGCCGGGGACATAAATGTCTGTCTCTTTTGAATGAGTGTTTTTGTGTTGTCAGTTCGAGGTAGGTCTCTACAGTGGGCCACTCCTTCGTCCAGAGGAGTCCTACCGAGTGTCGTGTGTCTGAGTGTGATCGAAAAACCTCGTAGAGGAGGCCTATGCCCACCAGGGCTATCAAGCCATGAGAAAAATGAATATATTAAAGAAATAAAATTTATTAGGCACGTTTCTTGTGTCTCACAAGCTTAATAAACGTTTAGTTTATGCTTATGCAAATGAAGGGCTACTGGATTACTAGTTTGGTTTTGTTGCCGCTAAACGATTCCAATATTTTAACCACTCAACAAACACGTGAAATTTGGTGCGTTGTAAGAAACAAATGCTGAATCGGTTGTTATTGCTTATTACCAAATTGAGACCTAACAACAAAGTGTAGTAAAGTGGTACGTCTTTTGTGATTCTCATCGCTGTGACACCTAATTGTGGTAACAATTGTAAATACCAAATGTATCATAGTAGTATCTAATAAACAACGCAGTCAGTTGACTGTTAAGATAATGTGGGGAGACTGATTCTGTATTATAGGAAAATGACGACATAAAAGTAAGTAAAAGAATATCTTAATTTGTTTGTAACATATTGTGTGGTTTTGTTTCAGGTAAGTGGATGCTTGAAAAGGTGGCAATGACGTACCTTCTGCATATGCAAAAGTAAGTAACAAATATTGAATTACGCGAAGCAGGAAGCTCACGTAAACGAATTCTGAAAATTGACCACATTTATTACAGGTTATTTTCCGTTTATAAGTCTGTGTCAAAATTGCTACGTCGTTTCTATGTTGTTCATGTCCGTGTATTGGTTGTTAAATTTAAAGAATACAACAACAACTAAACTCCAATAAAAGATGACATTTTAAAAATTAAACAATAGGACTTAGATATTTTTGACCCACAAGATGGGATCAAAATATGTAGAAGTCCTATTGTTTTAATTGTAAATCATTATTTTATAATGTAGTACATTTTTTGGTATATCCTTGAATTTTAGTAACTTCGTGTTTCTTCAACCATTCTATTCATTTCACCAGACTTTTGAATGTGTGTTATTTCTGAAGTTCTTAAAAATATGACCCCAGTTTTACGTAATAGTACACTTCGTTCTAAAAACCTGTAAACCATTCTGAATGGGAGTCGGGCTGTAGCGAGGATTATGAATTTAGACGTCGCATTTTGGAAGTCTGTAAACACATTCATTAAGAACGTTAAGTTCAGAACTAGACTAATCAGTGAAAAGAGACGGAAAATACTACAATGGCAATTCCTTACTTGAATTTACCTTTCGTTCTGAATGTATCAAGACAGCGATGAAAATTTTTTCTTTTTATTCTATCTTGATTGAAATATATTAAATTTATTGCCTAATATTATGATAGCGAACCCCGATCATTACTATATCTAACGCCAAAACGTACCCTTAAACACGATCCCAACAGACTTCCATTCTCATATTCTTGTTATCTAATATTCGTCCTATCCTTAGACTCTCATCTCCCCGAGTGGACGAATCCAGAGGGCTCTCACTACCAGATTCCTCCTTGTCTTCTTAGATCCTGCCATCCGCGTAACATATCCAACTCATCTTAAGAACATAAAGTTAGAATTTTAACAATAAACGCTAAATCACCTATATGAATTACACATTTCTTTATATGTACAGCCTAAATTACTCATGTAATGTTTCGTAGTTATAAATAATTTCAAACTTGTTTAAAAGCTAGGCATTTATGTCCTTCGTATGAAATTTTGTTATTCTATAAGCGGAGATGAAAGTTTTCTACACACCATGGAAATAAGTAAATGTGAAAAGTAAGGTAAAGAGCGTATATGCGTGTGATTATTTTTAGTTTGAACTGGTTAAATGGGCTTGATATTTTTAAGGAGATAACATGTGGAAATCTTGCAACATTAACGATATCGCCCTGTATGGTGTTCCAAATATCTCCCATTAGACAATATATGGTACACAAGAAACTCTTGTTCTTTCTTCGTTTGTTGGATATATGACGGCGTCAAATGGGGATAAGATATATATAGTAAGTACTGTACAGTACCGTACAGTGGAGAAGACGCTGACGGATCTTGTAAATTGAACGGAATTTAGTGCCTGAGGATTGCAAACAAACAACTGTGGTAAGACATCATTTACTGATGTTGAAGAACGGGTGATGTCACAGATGATACACGTAACATTGTGCTTCTACGAATGGCTATACGCATGAGCATTTTCGCTTGAATATTACGTCGATTTTATTCCTGAACAGTCTTTTAACTTTTGGCGAAGAGATATAAAACTTTTACACTTGTCTTTACGTGTATTTTACAAAAAAAGAGGCTGTCGGAAACAAAGTAGTAGCATCTAGGAAGTGTGTCATCCCCGTTGTGTGTGTGAAACTTGGAAAATTGTATGTAGTCAAACACAACTGTGTCACGTGAGGTGTATTTAATGACTATATAATGGACAACTACATGTTTCGGCCTGTACAGGCCATTTTCAGGTTGTCTTAGGGGAACTTAAGATCTTACTATAAGCATGCACGCGCAACATGTAGTTGTCCATTATATAGTCACTAAATACACCTCATGTGACACAGTTGTGTTTGACTACATACAATTTTCCAAAGTAGTAGCAGTGTGCCTGTGGCATGCAGTCTTAGACGCTATCATAAAGAAGGGGAAACAAATATGTACGATGTTAAAAATACAAGAAATACTAACTCTTTTTTCAAAAACATCAGATGTGTCGTAAACACAAACGTCCTGCCCTTCTTTGTACTCAGAATGTCCATTGCTTTGTAAATAAAAACTGCCTTAGGATCATGCCTTACGATTAAAGGGGCTATAGCGATATTATTGTCCTCATATGTCGGAGTAATAAGTCATGTAAAGTTTTTTTCCTAAATAGGAACTTCTGTTCTGCATTATTCAATATTGAGCCTTTTTTTTTGGGTTTCGGCGTGGAAGGAAGGCGAATAAAAGAGACACAGGCAGTGTTAATATTGAATTCTTTCCCGGCCCATATGTACTTTACTCATCCGTGTTTCATTTTAGCTGTCATACAGGTTATCCCTGTCCCTCTGTTTCCCTGTCGAGAGTTAAGCTGCTCTCCCACAACCGGAAGCAAACCTGTTGTTTAGTTCAATGAGCGATCGGTGTGCATTCTCGTGTTGTGGACCGTCTATTGTTTTGCGCTGCAGCGTTGATTAAATATTTAGGTGCACATGACGTGATGGTGATCAACTCTGTCTAGCCCCCGGTGAGCTCCCTTGCCTACCCTCTGGTCAACAGTGCCAGCATTGTTGGATAATTCAAATGCTTTTGAAGGTACAGTCCCTAACAATTATGCTATCTCTTTGTTCTGTTATTATTAAGTTTACGCACATTTTAGTTGCGTATCTGCGCCGTTCTTTTGTGCGAATTCTGTAGATAAAATATCCGAAAAAATTGGGTTGTATTTCTTGTCTTGCAGTGCTCTGAAATGTTGTTTTGAAATTCATGAAAACTTTTCCCAAGGAAGCTGATTTTGAGATGACTGTGTGTAAAATATTAAGTTTGTATTTCTGTTTTGTGCTGTACTTTATCAACCCTTCTGGCGCTTCGCACGATTTATGTTACTTCATTTACTGTGATTTTGACATTCGGCTCTTATTTATGTAGCCTCCTGTAAAATGGGTACCGGGTCTTTCCCGGGGGTAAAGTGCGGCCGGGGCGTGTTGCTGACCACTCACCCCCTTCTAGTGCCGCGGTCATGGAAGAGTAGTGCTATACCTCTACCCACCCTCTGGGCCACACCGGGCCTGTAACGGCATCACTTTACCTTTTACCTTTTTTTACTCTTATTTATGTTATATATAGCGACGCTGGTCGTTTCCAGCAAATAGCTTTGTATTGTATAGTGTTTAGAGAAGGCTGAATGAATTAGCAATTATGTAGTTGGTAAGGATCGTAACCAAATTTTGGGATATTTCCCGGAATTTCGTATAAGGACTTCAGAAAACCAAGGAAAATCGTGGTAGTCTCTGTCCTTGCCGGGGTAAAAAACTACCAGCTTCCGATTACAAGGGAGAAATATTTCCTTAATCAAGTGGCTCTGGCACAACGGCTATAATTGCCACCATTCCATTAACAAAAGAACAGTCGATTTCCAGGATCTTTAAGAGAGGTTTTGAGTTTATATAAAAAGTGTTATGAACTTTATTTTAAATTATGTGTTTGCTCAGAGTTGTCTTAGGCTTAATGGTGGAGCAACAACCAAATGGGGTCTTGTCCAACCGCCCCCTCGTTTTGAAATTCACAGGTCACACTTATTTAGATAAACGTATCCTGTAGGACTCCTCTGTACAAGTAATCAGCTTATCACATAGGTCGCTACCTATACAACACACAACAAATACGAGAGACGAACATCAATGTCTTCAGTGGGATTCGAACCAGCAATTCCAAAAATCAAGCGGCCGCAGAACTGCTTCTTAGACCGCTCGGCCACTGGGATTGACACTGAAGGTACTAGAGAAATATCGATGACAGACCTAACCAAAGCAATAAGAAACTGTCGAAAGAAATAGTTGCAACATTGCGAATGTGTTTTTAAAAGGGAGAACCGAAGACATTCGACAAAATTATAGAATGGTTTTAATCTTCGTACCCAGAACAACTGAAAAGCTTCAACCGAATTCTGGCTTTCTTCTAAATTGCTTTGTATAATATTTAGTTCCATCGCGATAGAACAGAATCCGTGCCCATTACAAAGAACTGTCCGTTTATATTTTCAGACAAATAATAAATACGTTTTGCAGGAATTCAAGAAAATATTTATGTACACTTATGGGTTAAATTACAGAAGTCCCTCAGTGCTAGAGCAGATTGTACATGTAATTATCATTGGAATCCATACACTTAATATAAACTCATTCAAGTGTCGGTTCATGTCAAAGGGTGTGTATCCGAACAGTCAGCATTAATAGACACTGATGTGTTCACATGTGAACCCCTTTTCAGTGTGCGAAATGCAAGTATGAACTTCAAGCCCACAACAGGTTTCCACTGCAACAAAGTGAAGCTGCCTACAAAATCAGCGGAATTAACAAAAGTGGTTCGTTTCCCTAATTACAGGGGTAATTGGGGTGGAGGCGATAACTTTAGTTAATAACAACTTGATTTCCTTTGGTACTCATTTGAAACAAGCACAAATTGTGAATGAAAGTGACATTTGAATGGCTGGTTTCAAACGGTTGTGTCTTTATTTTAAAATTCCGTGCCTGTTTTTGCAAACTTGAAGCGACCATGGCTTTCTTTCATTCCAAATTCCGTAATCAGTAATACTCCTACGAACGCATGAAAATTTTAAAAAATCTACACTTTAGCGTTAAATCCGAGAACAAAACATTTTGAAACCAAACAACGTTTATAATACGTTGTAGGCCTGATTGATTTTCTACTGCTTTGACAGTGCCTTTTTTTCGAGCTCATATTTTCGGTATATAAAGTAATGGTGTTTTTTAAGTTTTTTTGACCGTGCATCGTGACATATCCGTATAATATGAACCAACAAGAAGTACTATTTTCTATTAATTTATTTCAGTAATAAGTCTTTACATGTTTCGAGCAGGTTTGCTGCTTATCGTCAGGAGGATCAACTGAGTATAAACAGCAATTGGCATAGTCATGCGTTA
>Ga0123354_10004185_pt1 | contig 20357 bp, 15 predicted proteins | sample TergutLab28metaG_2_FD_97872 | JGI IMG/M metagenome (GOLD analysis project Ga0123354, IMG submission 97872) | Labiotermes labralis P4 segment gut microbial communities from Petit-Saut dam, French Guiana - Lab288 P4 | ecosystem: Host-associated > Arthropoda: Insects > Digestive system > Gut ...
GCCTTCGGAATTTGGGGGGGGGGGGGTTGAACACTCCAAACTTCCCCCCCCCCTCGGTACGCCACTGTCTTCCATTGCTAAATCTTAATCTGCGATGTGCGTGTGTTAGGTTACATCTGCAATTGTCCTGCTGATTAAAGTAATTTGAACATTCCTTAAAACGGAATATTCTTAGTGCTATTAAATTTATTTTCAAAGGCGTACTGTTCTTTGGAAATGTTGAGGTGCTTATTGCAATTAGTGGTGTAATTGTGGGGCGGGTGGGCGAGGACAAATGGTGGGAACGCCCCGGGCGGAAGGGTCCAAGGAGCGTCAAAATATATTTTTGAATGAAAAAAAATCTGCGCTTAACGGATATACAATTTTTTTAAAGTTAATAATTTCTGTTAGGGGCGGCCATTGTGATTTATCGCCCCGGGCGACAAAAATCCTAATTATTCCACCGAATATAATGAAACAGCATTTTGCCTACTTACTGCTGCAAGAGAAAGCTTCATATTTTGTACGAAATGCAGAAAGTTCAGAAATCGATTCAGAGAAGGTAGTTAAATTTTTGTGAAAACAAAGCTATAGAATAATGTAAACAGCCTACTAGACGGAACAATAACAAATTTTATTGATAATCACAATCAGTTCGACGTGTTTCGGGCGATAATTCGCCCATCCTCAGGAGCACTAGACTGTGTTTACAGCTTGTGGTATAAAGCACCGGCGATGCTGACTGCAGGCAGCATCGTCGGTGTTTTATACCACAAGCTGTAAACACAGTCTAGTGCTCCTGAAGATGGGCAAAATTTTCGCCCGAAACATGTTGAGCTAATTGTAATTATCAAAAAAATTTGTTATTGTTGCATCTAGTTGGCTGTTTATATTGTTGTATCAATGATGCACGGTCACACAAACATCACATTCAAAGGTACAGACGTTTATGCAGCTCACACAGGATCAGTACTGTTGTACAGTCATAATACTGCAAAAGCAAGTTTCTACATGGAATTGCCAAAAAAAAAATAAACCTAATTAACAGAGATATTTGAGTAAATCCTATTTATTTACATGAATGTAAAAGACCAACTGTGTATGTCATTTCATTAATCAACACCATAGTATTAGGAAAAGAAGAGGGAATTATTCCACTTGGCTAATAGTGAATAGCAATAATGGGCCAGCAGTTTTAGATTTGTTACATGATGTAATTTTGTGCCAAACATCATTTGCCCCCAGCTCAGACACAAACAAGCATGTGGCTAATAATATATAAAAATTAAGTTTCTACCTCACAGTAAACATATTGAATCCTTGTCACAACAACCAACCGGTTATTGCTGTTTATTGTAAGAAGTATTTTAATCTTATAAATGAACTCCATTGGTAAGGTGGTGTTTTAAATTCTTATAATAAAACCAACTAGATGCACTAATTTCTCAAATTTATTTTTGGAATAGAACTCTACGTGTTTCAGACAGTTCCTCTCTCCATCAAGTTTTTCACTGTACACACAACAATGGTATATGTCTTACATGTTTGCTGACAGCTTGTGAGCTCTCACCAAACCTGTATGACATATTCCACTGCTGTGTGTACAGTGAAAAACTCCTGATGATGGACAGAGGAACTATCTGAAACATGTAGCGTTTTATTCCAAAAATAAATTTGAGAAATTAGTGCATTTGGTTGGTTTTATTATAAGAATTTATCATGATGCATGGTCACCTGAACGTCAGATTGGTGCTTTAAACCTAATATGGGTGGTGCATACACTTACCACTGTGTTGTAAAAGGTTATGGTAGTTTCCCAGAATTATTTCTAAGGGAACCATGCCATCCGTTAAAAAGTGTCACTACAGCTGGTCACTTGGTCAAAGTATCATTATGGAGTACAGAACCCCTTTATGTACAACCATGTTTTGGTTGTCATTACAGGCAAGTCACACATGTGGCCTGGCCATTACTCAGTCATCAGTGAGAGTGTCAGTCACTGAATTACCGTGACTAGGACATATATCTTGTGTCACACGGGCTAGTCAGTGCGAATGAACAGGAGTTTCCAGCCATCGACAGACATTTTGATCAGCTAGCAGGACCTTCTCCACAATATTCAGATGATCCAAGAACTTATCAGGGTACATATGCAGGATGGAGATAGATGAAGCATACAGGAAGGTGCAGAAGAGCAACTTGACACGTGTTGAGCAAATAAAGGAGTTGCATGAGGAAATTGAGGAACTGAAAAAAAATAATGAGGTAGGAAGAATCGCCAGATGAGATCATAAGATGTGTTGGTTATTACAAAAGATTATAGGTGGACACTGTCATTCTGAATGACACACTGACTGAGTACCCAACCAACCAATAATTCAAATTCCTTAGTACTGGATAAACTACACTTATTCAGTCGAATGCAACACAGGTTTATTTTGATTCAAATTGTACCCTTAAATGTGTGCTATGTATATGTATATCGGCCTGTACTTAGGCCGTCAGCAGGCATATCAATACAAAAGTCTTATACAGGAAGATATAATACAATCTAAGATCCCGTTCTGTACAGTCACTATTTTTTGATAATGTTAAAACAGAATATAAAATATAAAAGTATAGGACCTAAATAATTGTTATAATTTATGTATGTATATGTATGTGTGTGTGTGTGTGTTTGTATATATATATATATAAAGACTTCTGTTAAATTTCAGTCCTCATACGTAGTAGTGAGAAAATTCATACTGCAATGCCAGGCCAAGTAGAACATAAAAAAAAAAAATCTCAAAGAATTATAGTACAAACTCTCACTACAACACATAAGAACCTAAATTTAATATAAGTCTTTATATACTCACATTTTAAAATTATTTATGTCCTTTACTTTTATATTTTATTTTCAGTTTTAGCGTTATAAATTATTAAAATTTGGTGACTGTAAACAAGGGGGCCCTTAGATTTTATTATATCTTCCTTTATAAAATTTTTGTATTGGCATGCCTAATGATGGCTACAGTACAGGCCAATATATGTAGCACACATGTAAGGGCACAATTTGAATCAAAATAAACCTGTGATGTGTTCAAATGAATAAGTGTAGTTCATTTAGTAATAAACACAACAAGATGGCTACCATGAAGATTCCTTAGTACTGTAGCTGCAGGCAGTTTACAGCACAGTACTGGCAACAGATTTCACAAATCCCTTCCAAAGGGCAACATTAGTTGTATCATGGGATGAAAGTCATTCCCTTTGGAATGCAGCCTATTGTAACAGGCCTGATGACAGATGAATGTATAGTATATGCACAATTACAGCTGGTACCAAAAAATGAAAGTGCTAGGAAAAAACCTGTCCCAACACCACTTTGTCAACCACAAATTCAGCTCAGACTATTTGACGAGGAACTATGAGGTCAGAAATCTGCAACTAACAACCTGAGCTAATGAATGGTGTCCTAACAGTTTCTGTCCCCACTATGACTTCAGACATTTGTTACAGTGGAAATGGCTGACAGCATCTCTGTTTGCAGCAGTTGCAACTAGACCACACGATACAACTGAACAGCCTCAATGACTGTATATCGAAAATGAAGAAATCTCATGAAGAGGCAATTCTAATATTGGAGGCAGATTTCAATGAGAAGCTGGTTGTAGAATATGACAGGTACCAAACACTCGAGGCACAAACCAACAAGATGCAGGAGGACTATGAGAGGTATGATCAGTCAGCATCTCTGTATGGTGTAACCGGCTAAGGTTTTCAGGTTCTCACAGGGATCAGTTTTCAGACTGTGATATCTGGGCTATTACACCCTGCACACCGGTACGTACTTTCATATGTAACTGTATAAGGGCACAGATCGTAATGCCAATGCAGTTAACAAATTTCATGTCAGAAAGACATATACAGTAGTTCCAAGGGTTATGCTTTAAATGACCTTGCACCTTGATCATTGTGACCAAGGATAGCACAGTCTGTGTAGTAACTTGCTACAGGCTGGACGGTCTGGGGATCTAATCCAGGTAGGGGCGAGGTTATTCACACCCACCCAGACTGGCCCTGGGGCCCACCAAGCCTCCTACACAATGGGTACCGGGTCTTTTCCAGGGAAAAAGTGGCCAGGTCATGACGTTGACCTCCCACCCCCATTTGGCGCAGAGGTTAAAGAAAGAGTAGAGCTATACCTCTATTCCACGTCTGGGCCTTTGTGGCCAGTTATAGGGTGAACTTTACCATACCTTGATCATCTGAGATCTACAACACATAATGTCAGAGATGATTATATAAGCAGATTTTGATAATTTTGGTTATATCATAGCTAGTAATTTCATGTTTATGTCCAACATATTTTCTCTCCAAAATCTACATGAAATAACAGGACTTGTATTTTATAACAAAAGCACATGCATTTTTAAATGTGACTAGCATTCTTTTATCCATTTTAACCTGTGTCAAACGCCAGGCTGGGTAAATACAGTATCATTCCAAAAGTAAGACACATTGATTTTTTCAATACACTGGGACAACTATGCGTAGAAGAGCTGGCTGTTCAGGGACAAATGTGACCGTGACAGAGTCACATATCGAAGTAAATAACGTGCTGTAGGATATTCCTCCAGCTGATTAATAGGCACCCATTTAAGGAACCCACAAGTTAGGTACAGTTGTCTGTTACCTAACTGTTAAGCTACTGAAACATTGGCCATGTTTGTGGTTCCAGCAGTTAGCTGTCAGCTTTCACTGCAGAGGCATAGGTTCAGTTCCATGGTATTCCAAGTGGTATTTGAGGTGAAAAAAGTGGCACTGGGACAGGCTTTTCTTAGAGAGTGTTTCAGTTTCACCCTGCCAATTAACATTCCACCAGTGCACCAAAATCATTTATCATCAGCAACAGGCATAACAGATCACACTACCAAGGTACTGGTCTCACCTACCCCTGCAAACAAAGCTGAACAGATGTAAGTAACCCAACAAGGTGTACGTGCATTGGGTCCTTAACGACTCGGGCTCATAATATATTCTTACTGGTAACCCAACTAATACAGTGTTTTGTTGCAGTAAGCTGCTAGAACTTTCCAGGCTGAGAGATAATGACATGAGTTCAACAACAGATGACTACAATAGACAGCTCGATAAATGCAACAGGCAAATACAAGAGGTAAGTTTATCTTTCTTCTTTAACTCTTTGAAGGTCAGAGTTTGTCTAAATAATAGATCAGAATTCAGTTCCTGTCTCACAGAAAACACACTATATCTCCATTACAAAGATTTGCCAGTTAAATGCTGTTTGAGAAAATATTTGCTGTTTATTGTAAGAATCTAATAGAATATACAACAATACTGACTGCATGGAACAAAGTCCTTCTAGTGAAGCTAACAGTCTTCAGCTAGTCAATAATCTCCCCACATTTTATGTTATGTTCATTACTGCATCCAAAGCCTGCCACCTGTCCTTTTCCTGAACCAGATCAATCTAGTCCATGCCCCACCATCCCACTTTTTTAACATCCATTTTAATATTATCCTCCCATCCATGCATCGATCTTCCAAGTGGACTCTTTCCCTCAGGTTTCCCTATCAAAACCCTGCATGTACCTCTCCTCTCCCCCATATGTGCTACATGCCCCGCCTATCTCATTCTCATTGATTTGATCACCTGAGTAATATTTTGTAAGGAGTACAGATGATAAAGCTCCTAGTCGTGTAGTTTTCTCAGCTACCCTCTTACCTTTTCCTCTTAGGCCGAAATGTCTTCCTCAGCACCCTACTCTTATGCACCCTCAGGATATGGGTAAAATGCACACTTCAAGCACATGGTACATATATGTACCACTAGGCATTAATGCATTGCCTGTAAGAACGTAAAAGCTGAGATGGTTGCTATAGTGATAAAGCACTATTCATATGTGAAGGTACCTTGTTTTAATCCCTGCTAAAGACAGTCCTGAGGTATATAACGTTTCTTCCAAGCCTGTGAGACAGGTAGGGAATGTAGCATATGTAAGGAAGAGGAGAGGTGCATACAGGGTTGTGGTGGGAAAATCATGAGTGAAAGAGACCACATGGAAGACCTAGGCATATATTGAAGAATAATACTAAAAGGAATCTTAAATAAATTGGATGGGAGGGCATGGACTGAATAGACCTGGCTCAGAGCAGAGATTTGTGGCAGGTTATATGCATGTGATAATGAACCTTTAGGTTCTGCATAATGTGAGAAATTTCTTGACTGGCTGTGGAACTATTAGATTCTGAAGAAATACTCTATTCTATGAATTAGTTAGTTACTTAGTTAGTTGGTCAGTTATTTAGTTAGTTCTCTAAGCCTCTCATAAAAATGCTCAGATATAAGCTACCAAGAATGGACTAACTAAATATTGTAAAAGTCTGTCTACTGTTGGCTTCTTGCTATGCATAGCTGCAAGGTCAGGCTGCCCAGAAGATGCAAGAGCATGAGACCATGATACATCTGCTTGAGGACAATGTGGATCGCGAGATTGTGGAGCTGAAGACGAGCTATGAGAAGCAGCTGTGTGAAGAAAGGGAAGTAAACATGCACTTGAGAGGGCAGGAATTTGTCACAAAGAAAAGGTTCATCAGGTCTGTGGCAGATAATGGTGTGTACTGTACTATATCATAAGTTCTTGCTTACTACATGAGACATCCCCATAGTAAATATATATTGCCAGAGCATGTTGTATAAGCTTAATTTTGATTATAATGAAAGCTAAAGTACTGCTATGTTTTAATTATTTCACTACCTGCATGCATCACCAACAATTCAGGAATGAAGTCATCAAACACTATTATTTAACAGTGTTATGTCAGCTTATATTAAACAGATGTACATCACAAAGAAGCTACTACCTGGCATTAAGGTACTATATGAGCCTGTGTTGCAGCTTCCAGAGGGAAAATGATGAGTTAAAACATCAGGTACACACACTGGAACAGGAGCGACAGGTGCTCAAGCAGACCATCGCTGGGCTGCAGTTAGACATCTTACAGCTGAAGAAGGAGATGAGTGAGACAGAGAGTGAAAGGGCACGTGAGAGAGACAGCATCATTCAGAACAAGGTACAGAATTATGATGGCATGCAACAGATTTATTGTGCGTCATGTGTTACGTAGTGAAAGACTTTCACTACGTAACACATGATGCACACCATAGCCAGACGCATTCCTAACAACATACTCTTACACAACACGATATGCTGCCACAACACCCTGTTAATGTAATGGAATTATTTTGTGAATGTTTTTAAAATGACTTCAACAAGGAACAACGTAGCTCCCTGAGGATGATCTTAGGATCGAAACATGTCAGAGCGATTTTAAGTGTTTTAATGTGAAATTTTATATAGTGCATTTGTTGGTTAATAATTAAAGAGATTTAACTTTACTGCACTTGCATGATATAATAGAAGGCAAATAAATATAAAGGTTATATGATGTTAAATCAGATGAAAGGATGAGGTTTGACTACTATTAAAAATTATGTATGGTTAATGAGTTACTGGAAACTTTTCATCATGCCTCTGAGTTGTCAGCAACACAGCAGTGAAGTAAACAAATGACATGTTACATGTGCTCACTCTTATTTTTCTGTATTGCAGGAAAAACAAATTTATGATCTGGAAAGGAGAAACCAAGTACTAAAGAAGTATAAAACTGTTCACACCTACAAGATAACAGAGCTACAGAAACAGGTCGAAGCAAAGGACAGACACATTGAGGAGAAGGAAAAGAAACTGAATGTTGTAAGTGAATAGTGTTGACAGAATGAATTATACTCAAAAAGAATACAGAAAACAGTGCACATAAAACTTTGGTTGAGAAACCTCCATATCACTTGGCCATACAATGGAAGTTGACAGTATGTGCAACTTGGTTGCTGCAGCTTATTGTCCTGTTTCATGCTGCAGATCTGATGATAAGATGATATGAGTTCCAGGGTCATACAGAATGTACTGCATCTCCCTTGCAAAAGACAAACAGTTAATGCTGTTTAAGGACATATCACTGTACTGTGACAGTGATACCAAAGCACTCTATGTAAAATTGAGAGGTTAGGGAAAGCAGGTGGTAGGTATAGTTTCCCTCTGCTTTAAGAGATTCAGGCAGTGAACAAGATTTGTGTTACAGTTTCTGAACATCTCTGTGGATTCCTCGTTCCAATTCCTTAATTATATGTGCGTGTAATTTAATTTATCTTCATCTTTGTACGAAATCCTAATGCTCATATTTTAAATTATGTGTATAAATTTTAATTTGGTGCTAATACCAATATTAGGAAACTGTTTGTTATATTGCTTATATAGTGTGATAATGACGAATATGGCAACTGAATCCTGGGTGCAGAAGTGACACTTGTATTAGTAACAATACAAATATTGCATAAGGCAACATTCAGTGGTTAGCTGCTGCCAACAACAGTTAAGAAAACACAACATACATGCATCAAGAGTAAGACTGCCACATGATGTTAACAGCCATGAATGAACACACACATTCAACATGGGTGTGACTGGCAAAGGACATGAACAGCCATGAATGAGCAACACACATGTGGTGAGGGTGTGACTGGTATAAAATGTTAATACCTTATATACGGTATTTTTGACAGGCAGAGCCACTGGTGGAGGAGTTGATGACTGTCAACACATACCGAGAACGTCAGTTGGCAGAAATGGGACAGAAACTGAATACGACCAGAAGTGAAATCATGTCTGAATGTAACAGGAAACAAGAAGCACATACTATCTTGGACCGTGTCAGGTTTGACCTTCACCAAGCATCACATCTACTCCAAGAGCCTACAAAACTAAAGGAGACTGTTAAGGTACATGCCATCTTGTGACAATGTCATGACAGTGTTGCCATTAAATAGAGGTAAACAGCATTTGTTTTAATTTATTTTGTGAGTTGACAGTCACATGTATCTAATCCCTTTGGAGTTTGAAATATCATTTAACAATAACATTTAAAAATATAATTCCTGGCTTAATTAGAAATGTATCAGTTAGTGACATTTCCACCCTGAGTTTGATAAGAGCCTCTTCTCAATTTTCAGTGCTGACTCTCACCTTTGGTCTTCTCCTGATAACCAGTTTGTACTTACATTGTTCAGAGGATAGAAAAACCACCATGCCTCATGACATTGTACTTATATGATGTTACATATTTATTCTTTGTTTATTTATATATTTCAGTGGCTCAGAATATACAGTGCCAAATTGTATGACGATTGATGAATAATGAATTGCAAAGGATGCAGAAGGAAAGAGTCGTGTATATGACTCTACATAAGCCATAGAAAGAAGTTCCATGCACAGTGGAAATTACAGCATTGAAGACTGCACCCTGTCTGCCTACTTTTGCATTTCCTTCCTACCATTGCAAATCACTTGTCACTAACAATGGTCATTGTGCAGTCACATGGAAGTGAACAAAATAGACCGTTGACTGACACAAAATATTCTGAAGAAGGAGAATGCGAGCTTGAAAGAGATTGATCCATGTAACTTCTTTCTGTGGCCTCAGCAGAGATTCTGCATTGTGTCAGTTGACAATATAGAACCATGTCATCACACACACTCGGTTTCACTCTCATGTGTCCATAGGATATGTACCACAAGTATTGCCAGGGCTCATCATCCTTCATCAAAATTGGAGAGGAGGCCATGGGCTTCCAGCACGAGCGCATGTTTCAGCACAAGCGCTTTATGCGTACAGTGAAGTCCCTCAAGCGGCAGATGTATAGGGACAAAGGCAAGCAAGATGTCACCTCAGAACAATTAGATGTGAGTTACTTTACTGTATTCATAATGTGAAAGGCCTAATTCACAATGAGCTGATGACTTTAAGTCAGAACTTCCAAAATTTTTACTATTACTAAACACAACTACTCACCATTCACAGGCCTAATGACACTAAAACACTTTTTAGTTTTAGTTGTAATTGTCAGGCACGCCCGAGTCTGTTGGTACTGCAACCTGTTCCACCAGCCCAGGAAATACAGGGGTATGGTGCTTTGGCAGAACAGTAACTGTAGAGGAAGGCTGAAGTGCTTCAAGAACAAGACAGGCAATGTACGAGGCTTATTCAGAAAGTACCGTTTCACTGTAAAAAACAGTCGAGTAAGGTTTTGTATAAAATTTTATTGTTATCAGATTCTACATTCTTCAAACTAATTTTCCACATATTCGCCGCTATTATTGAGGCACTTATCGTAGTGGGGCACAAGTTTTTGTATACCCTCCTCATAAAATGCGGCCACCTGCAATGTTAGCCACTACTGACAGTGTCATAGAGTAGAGTCCTTGAAATCTGAGGAAAGTGCAGGGACAGATCAGAAATTGTGAAACGTCTGTCATCACTCACTCTTTCGTTGACCTTATTCACCAAAGATGGACGCCCACTTTGTGCCTCATCGTGCATGTTCTCTTGTCCTTCATTGAACATCCAAACCCATTTCCTAACCATGCCATCACTCATCACATTGTCCACCAGACATTTGACAGATCTGGTGATGAATCTCACTTGGTAGCACATTCCTAGCATTCAAAAAACGAATTACAGACCGTATTTCACAGTCAGCGTCCCCTTCAATTGTCTTAAACATGTTTAACGCGCAGGGACAAACATAAACATAACATGAATTTCACGAAATGGTGTCTGTGACTTCTCAATTGATAGAGGAAGTCACTGCACATGCGCAAAGTGACAGTCTCGAGGATGCACGTGAGATATGCACAGACGGTACTTACTTTCCGAATAACCTATGTACATATAGTGTAACATAATGGTGTGTTCATGTAACCAAAATTGCTGTAGGAATATCAGATTTCAAGAAGGTGCATCAAGTGGGAGCCATGCTGATACATATGACAGAACTAAGAGTTGCTTCTTGTTACTTATGTAAATATAACTACAACTTGTCCCTTTGTCACTCTTTACATCACAAACCACACATGGTTGACTATCTGGGATTGAACATGGGCTTCTGCACTGAGATGCTTAGGACTAACCACCTGAACTAGAACATCCCACTACACTACCATGTTGGTGTTACTGAACTAATATTCTGCTGTAAGAAATATACACATTACACTGGTGGCTAGTAAGTGGCCACCATTTTATCACTACCTAGTCTTCATGCGTAACATTGGGGTTTGGCACAGCACTCCAGATGCAATTTGTACTTGAATTTTCCAACATCAAAGATGTGTGTGAGCTGTTTCTGTTTGACAGGAGAATTCAACATTGATTGTGGAAATAAATAACTTGCGTCGGCAACTGAAGGATGCACATGAGAGAATCGGACAGTTTGAGAACCCTCAAGAAGTGACAGAACACCTCCAGATGGCAGTGCAGAATTGTTAGAACACCCACACCAATTACAAGAGCAAGCCTGAGGTGAGTCTTTGACAGCCAACTTACGAGCAGGTTGCAGCCAGACAATGACAGAAATTGGTTCTAGTTTTATTTAACAGTGCTTTTCCACTGCACTAGTTATGCAGGATTACATGAGACGACAATTCTGAATTATGAACTGGAAACTATCATTGAAGCAAACACTTATGGCATGTGTTAAAGTAGTACAACTGAGTTTGCCTGACAGGACTGAGAAAATTACAGTGAAACTTAGTCAGGTATCCAGAAACCTGAGACCTTTGGTTGCAAGAACTTGGAAAAGCTGGATGAATCATATGTATTTATGGTTATTTGAATGACACCTGCAGTATCTCAAACTATACTGCTTCAAATGGCAGTAGGGTTAACAGTAATTATGAAAGGATAAGAAAGGAACCAGTTGTGATTTGTGGTACTGTTCCAGTGTCTACTTTAGGAAAACATGCTGACTGTTCAATTGGTTGAAGGCACAACTGGGGTATATAATGCAAGTGACTAACTTGTACAAATAAAAAAAGGCCAAGCTATATCATGTATTTTTTTTTTTAGTTATATTCACACTTTGTGTCGAAAATAATTCCCCTTGTAAAAAAAACATATGCATGCTCTGTTACTTACTCAGTTTAAACTCTTTGTGTGTTTGTTGAGTAGTAACTGTTGGTTGTACTTAAATGTATTTGTTTTTTCTGGTATACAGTGGGCTGTAGCACTACTGATGATACCTTATGGACTACGCGAAGTTGCAGGTGTCTGCTTATGCAAGGATGCAACATCAAAACCACCAATGGAGTACAAAACAGACTGCCCATCTTGGTGCATCCAGCACATGGTAGTTTAGCTCTGTGGGCCTCCCTGGAGCATAAGCTCTGTAGAGCTGTCACACCACATGAACCATATATTTGTTCAAGGTTCAGCTCAATTATATTCTCAAGCATGGCACTTCATCTTGAAAGAATGTTTCTCAAAGAATAATCCATGGGTCCTGTTTCTGGCAGGTGAAGAGACAGTGTACGGTGATCACACTAAGATACTTGTATGGTGAAGTGTACTGTTGCGAACACACCACACCAGCACTCAGTCACATACATTCCACAAAGACAGGCTAAAGACAGGTTACTGGTTACATGTGAAACTAGTGAACTGTGGAAGTTAGTGTTCAGTTTTGGAGTGAAAGATTATGCCATGATAATGTAACTTTCTTGTCACTGTGCAATTAGTCCTGCATGCAGTACTGCGGTACAAATCTTCATACACTGATTTAACCATTCCCTGCTGTTTCCTATCTAAAGCCTGGTACTTGTTGAGCATTAGGCAGTTGGCCTGTTAACATCCTAGTCAAATTTGGGGTTAGTCTGTAATTTCTAAGATAGTGTTCTAAATGGTCTGGCATATACTAGGGTCTATATCTGGCACTGTAAGTTAAGAGAACGGATATTTGTTAGATTATTTCCTTACCTACAAGCCACACAGGTTTTGTTTCATTATATTTTGAGTTCATTCAATGAGGCAAGGTATCTTATGTATATGGAAAGATCATGGAGTATTTTTTGTAATTTTTTGAGGTATGCAATTAAGTACCGTCATTATTTTGTATAGTAAAAGGTAAAGCAGTCCTGTTACAGGCCTGGAGTGGCCCAGAGGGTTGCAGGAAGTTAAGCTTCCCAGATTACATGACAACGGCACAGGATGGTGATAAGGTTGTCAGTCCTATGCACCAGCTGCCTATACCCCCAGGAAATGCTCCTGGTACGCATTTCTGTTAGAGGCTGAGTCGACCCCAGGGCCATAGTGCGATCAGAAGGATTATGTCAATGAAAAATTCCAATGACACCATCTGGAATCAAACCAGTGACCTTCCAATTTGTAGCACAACACCTTAACCACTGTGCTACTCTGGTCCCCACTTTGTATAGTTCCCGCATTAAATATTCATTGTTGTGTTTGACTCTTGTGTTATTTGTGCAATTGGACTCCTGATTGTTTCCACATTTACCTTAACTGGATTTGTTTGTATATGGCAAGGTTGGAGTAGTACAGAGTGGTGAGAATCACCTAGCCATTCTGTTCACAAGTGGTGAAAGTGACAGTCTTCACTAGCAACAAGCACTTAGAACCAGTAACATACAAGAGGGGACTGGAGGACAATACAGCAGAATGTAAAGGGTCTACAACAGATATAATTGGATAGTGGCATTTCTCTTGCTCCAGTGACCATGGGGTGCCAAATGACTTGATGTTCTGCAGCTTCCACAACCTGAAATTTCAGGCAGTGGGTTTCTCACCAAAGACATTCTTATTCTTGGCAGCTCATTTCCACTGAAAGCACATTACAGTAACAGAATCTGCATATAGAGACTGAGTCAAACCTGTAACCTTCATGTCATACTTTAAAACCTGCACTAATCCTCAAATGTTGGTCACTGCTTATCTGATGTGCAATCCACTTCAAGGTACATCAGGAATCATCCTCAATGAGACAAAATAAAGTCTATAACTTATAAACTGCTCACACAAGCAACTGTTAGAGTTGTGTTTACAGAACAAATTCAACAAGGATTCCAATCTGCTACATCTTTGAAGTGACGGGCATCAATTACACCACTAAGCAAGAACGGCAATGTGCTTAAAATGTTAATACTGAGGCACATTTATGTATCCATTGCAGCCATGAGAAAGCAATAAGCATTACATATTATGGGTGTATGTCTCTATCCTTGTCTTAGTCATCTGGCACACAAATCACATCTTCTCTGTGCAGCAGTGTACTGTCATCTGTGGCCTATTTGGCTTTACCATACTTTTCACACTGGCATAACTTTCAGAAAAGAATTCTGAATATACAATTCTCCATAATTTTGTGTGAAACATCTCATTTTAAGAAGATATAAATGTACCCCTAACTTCATGTAAAGTATCAGTTATTCTTGTCAAATTTTAATGACACTTGAATATTCTCAACAGACTTTCGAGAAATGCTCAAATAACAAATTTCATAAAAATCCATCCAATGGGAGCAGAGATGTTCCATGTGGGTGGAAGAATGGACAGACAGAGACATTTAACGCAGCTAATAGTTGCTTTTCACCGATCTCAGTGGCCTCACAGTCTAAGGCATGACTCTGCAGCTACTCGCTTGCTGGCATGTGGGTTCGAATCCTGCCACAGGCATGGATGTTTGCCTCTTGTGAGTATCTTGTGTCGACAGGTAGAGGTTTCTGTGTTAGGCTCTTCATTCGTCCAGAGGAGTCCTACTGCATGTGGTGTATCGTTGTGAGATCGCGAGGCCTCAATAATGATGAGGCCCTGGCCCACAAGGGCAGGGCTGACGAACCTATGGCACATGTGCCCAATATGGCACGCAGCATTCACTGTTGTTCCAATTTTTTAAAATTGATTTTGTTCCACCAGCCTCTCTAAATTGTGAAGAATATGTGTATATATACACGTATCTTACTATGCAAAGAGTGAATATGAATTACAGTTGCTACCAAATAACACTGCGAGTGTAACATTTTTACACAAATTGGAAGAGGTGTGAAGTGTTGACTGAATATTTATCATCTGGGCACCAGCCTGGTGGTGACTGGGTGAATACTTTGATCTGATCTCATTTCCTTGTATAAACTTTTTGTCTTATGTATTGTATAGTATTTATAAAATTATTTGCATTTTATTGTCATGACCAGTTTTTTGGCGTGCCTATTGTTATTTTAATAACATGTTCTGTATCCACTTTGTTAGATCTCTGGAATACTGAATAAATAAATGCATGAACATGTAACGATGGACAAAACATTTTACAATTTTCTTTTCAAACAGAAAGAAGTGGCAGCCACAGTTACTTCCAAATTTTTCCTTATTGTATTCCTCAGAGTCCTTTATTAGAAATAATTATACTATGAAATTACATAATTTCAATTATAACATGTATTACTAATAATAATGCAGTAATTAGTAGAAATTATAGAAGGCTCCAAGACCTTAATTTGCTCTTCAAACTTCCCATGAGCATACGCAAAAGTTCTTGGAAATTCATAGACAATTTGGTCATACGCCCTCGAAAAGGTTCGCCAGCCCTGCACTAGAGGCTCCTGCGCCATAAAACAAACAGTCGCTTTTCGCAATTCTGCGAACGCGCCTAAAATCGCAAAACTGAAAAAATTCAACAGTCTAGGTAACCAAGCCGCGTTCCGTTTTAACATTCGTAAGTTGGCCGCTTATCACCAGGCAGAATCTTCGTTGACATTACTTTCAGCCAGGGCGAGTACGACCAAACAAGTGTGCTACAAACTTAAGCCACACTTTCTTGTTTTTTTCATCTAACATAACCAAATTAGATAATGTGTGAACAAAACAATCCGACGAACGAATTACAACCAAAGAATTACGATCCGCCACCTATTCACAGCAAAATCAATTACCACGGCCTTTACCTCTGCCCATGTGTTACAGTACTACCAACACTACAATTTCGTGTTGGGGTAAGGTACAGTTAAAGTTCACCCTAAAAGGAGCCACGAAGGCCCTGTGGAGTAGAGGTACGTACCGGCCGCTTTACCCCCGGGAGAGACCCGGTAGCCATTGCATAGGAGGCTGGGTGGGCCCCACGTCCGGTCTGGACGGGTACGAAAAATCATCCCCACCGGGATTCGATCCCTGGCCCGTCTAACCGTAGCGAGTCGTTAAACCGACTGAGCTATCCCGGCCCCCTCCTTGTTGTGTCCTACGTCACAGATTATACACACACACACTTCCTTCTTCTTCTTCTTCTTCTTCTTATCCTTCAATCTTTTGATCAGTTGGCATTGTTGCACTTCACTACTGCATAACTGTCAACTCCTGTGTTTCTGGCGACTTGCTTTAAGTACATTTATGCATTTCATTTCACATATTGTTAATTGTGCAGAATGATTGTATTATCAAATATATAAGAATTAGTTTATATTGAATTACATTAAAAGATATCTCCATCCCGTAAACACAATAATTTTCTCACCCGCGCATGGCACCCGTGTTCCGATCATCCTTTTCTCCCCACAGGTATTTCTGTCATCCGTGGATTCGTGTTTCCTTGGTGTCGAAGTGGGCAACGTATGCGTGAAGTGTGTGAGTATACTTGCTTTTCTCAAATAGAACTACATTTCTCACACAACTATGTAAAGCGTTTAATTGCTGAATAAAGTAATGAATGTTTTATTTCATGTCCATACATTTTATTTTGATGTGTCTTTTGTCATTTCAAGGATGATTACAGATTTCGTTTCCGTGGTCGTATGCAGTACGTTTGGAATTGAGGTTAAAGCATTGTCTTGCGTCGTATCGAAATAAAAAAATGTAGGTGCTGTTATGCAGAGTACTGTTAAATGTAATGAAGGAATGTCTGCTACAACTGTTACAGGCTGTAATACATAATGGCCGATGCGGCGAAGCCTGCAAAGTCAAAAACGGAGAAGAAGCCTAAAGAGAAGAAAGAACATGCTTCCAAAGAGAAACCGGCAGAGAGACCTCCACTGAAAAAACGACCAAAAAAGCGCCATGGACGACTGTACGCTAAAGCAGTGTTCACTGGTTACAAGAGAGGGCTAAGAAACCAACATGAAAACACAGCTTTGCTGAAAGTAGAAGGTTGTATCAAGAAAAATGACAGCTGGTTCTATGTTGGAAAGCGTTGCGTCTATGTGTACAAGGTATGTTGCAGTTCACATAAAGCGAAAATACTTAAGAGGTAAAATTTTGAGTATGTGCCACTTGTCCTACCCTGGTTTTGCAGCCATATCATATATCACTCTCATTCTGTGAATCGGTACAGGATTACAAATCCCATGTGGGTTTGGAAATAGTCAACACTGTATGTACAAGTAACAAAAATATTTGCTTAAGAAGCATTGTCAAGAAGTGAAGTCAGTATAAAAGTGTATAACATTAGCAGCCATTGTGTGATCTGTTGTAGTAATGATAACAAATGGCACTTTACTTTGTTGTTGGGCATGCAACTGAGGGATGGAAGTATTAACATCGCCTCTTCTTGAATATAGTGGCTTATTACAAGTAACTGAGTACTAACAAGTGGCAGTTTAAAGTATATTAAAGGAATTCAATATTAGTTACGCCCTTATACTCTGTTGAAGATATGTAAATGAATAAAACAAACGGCTTCGGTTTAATTTTGTGTCGTGAGTGAACTCTTGAAGTTTGCATGTCAGTATGCCATATACTCCTGTTATCAGATACACCCATGTGGCTGGCATTCTTATTATTGTTCTTCACTAGTATGTTAATTGAATATGATTGTATGGCCAAAGAATCAATATTAAGTTTGTGGCAGGTAGAAAAGATTGGTTTTCTCTCCAAAGTGTGCAGACTAGCTTGGGGCCCCACTTAGCCTTGTATCCACTGGGTACTTGGGGTAAAGTGGCTGGGTCATGTAGCTGATCACTTTCCTCCATCTAGTATTCAGAATGTGTGGAGTTCTAAACCACTGCCCCACCTGCGCTTTTTTATTTGGCACACAACATTCCTGCAGAGAAGCTTTTAAAATTTTTGTCAGTCTGTCTGTGAAAACTGCTAAGTTTATTTCTTTGTAATTTGGTATAGTAGTTGGTCTTTTATTTAATTAGGCCAAGAATAGGACCCCAGTCCCAGGTAATATAAAGAGGAAGACAAAGGTTCGTGCTATTTGGGGAAAGGTAACTAGACCTCATGGAACTTCTGGTGCAGTTCGTGCCAAGTTCAAGAGAAACCTCCCGGCAAAGGCAATGGGACATCGCATCAGAATTGTGAGTATCTGTTTAGTAAAGTAGAATATGGAATGATTTTCTAGATCTGCAAAATGATGTAGTTCCACGGTATAGTGACTGTAAGCCTTTCTTGCGCTCACAGTATTTGGCAGTTAGCTGTTCACCAAAGGATGTATTGTAGTTATACTAGCAGAGTTTAATTCATCTTAATCCATTTTGAGAGATCAGTTACAGGCAGTCCTCAACTTTTGGATGTTAAGCTTCATACACTCTCACCCCTAACCCATCTTTTATATGTCAAATTCAGACTTTCGTACACAGCTGGTGAACAAACCTTTGAACAACTGCACAGTGGCTTTGTCTATCAGCCAAGCCAACACTTCACTATGCAGTCCATCAAGGAGGTTGATAAGAGGCCGTCAGTTAGTACTCGTTTTCAGCATTAAAATCAGCTACATTTTGGGACTCAGCTTTGTATCTTTGGAAGGAACTTAAAAATCCATTGCATCTTCAATTGGACATAATTCACACTACTCTGCACATGCGTTAACTGTGATGTGCAACCACTGTGTTCTCTCACTGCCGTAGATGTATAAAAATGTTTTTAAACATTGCTGAGGTTACCGGTGGCTTACAAAGTGTGAGTTTTGTTGGCCATCCCCTGTATAGCCATCAGAAGTGTGGAGGATATTCACTTGTGTGTTGGCGGAAATTTTAACATTTACCTTTGGTTTAATTCATGCGCAAATGTACCATGATTGTTGGTACAGCAGTTTTGTTTGTTACCCATCAATAGGGATTTTATGTACTTGAAGCTGTGGAGATGGAACCCCTCCTATATGAGTTTGTAGGCTCGACTTGGATACACATTTTCAGGAACGAATTATGAACAGAAGTTGGGGATTGCGTGCACTTCTAATGCAGTTTGGGTTGATCTATTACTTACTGTCTACATTACAGTAAAGTACACTGCAATACACTATACTGTGTTCTAGTATGCACTTTATGCTATTGCTCTGTTCTTCTGTACTATTTTATGCTTTGTATTATGTTTATTTGGTCTGATAAGCATAAAATAAAATGCCAGTTTTCCTGGTGTATACAATAAATACAATCACTTTTTTCATTTGGGATATCCATGCTCTTTATTAAAAGGTAATAATATACTACATGTTTTGACCCCTTCCAGTCATATTGAGGCAAGTTCAGTTGTCATAATTAACATGTGCTGACTGAAAGAATGGTTGCTTTTACATGTATACTTGGTACCAAAGCTTACTGGGATATCCCTTTTGAAAACTTGTTTTACAAGATGCCTGGCAGTAGGTGCTGTTAGTTAATGTGTATGTATGTACTGAAGAGGAGTGCTGTTTTGGAGTAATCAGGGCTGTTATGTTGACTGACGAGCTAACAGTACTGATGTCACAGAAATAAGTTCTGTGGATTAACACACAACACCTTGCTAGTGGGCTGTTACAGTGCAGCGCATGGTTTTTGGCTGGTGGAATTTTCAAACAGTAGACTAGGAGTGAGTGATCAATGCAGGGATTTGTCATGTTTCATCTAGTGGTGTTTGCCTCCATAGATAGATTTGCATTTGGGTTCGGGGCCTCTCAGCCCCAATGCTGAAGGTACAAACAAGTACTCACCACTTCACCACACCCAATGGACCTGTCTGTCAGGTCTACTAAATTCTGCACACTCCACCAGCCAAAAACCTTGCATTGCACAACATACTCTCTGCTCCAGTTGTCTTGCCATTATGTTCAAATGAATACTGGTAATGATACCAGTGTGATAACCTTTGCTCATTACAAGTGGTGTGAGTGCACATGTTCCACAGGTGTGAGAGGGTAGTATATTAGTAGACACATGCCAGGAAGCCTTGAATGCCACCTTTGTCACCACTGATGGGGCTCCTTATCTTAGCCTTAGTATATCTGTCACTTCTGGACACTTCGTGATCCAGATGATCAGTCCATGCATTCCCCTCCTGTTTCTTTAAATTCTGTTTTTCGTCCCATCTGCAGTGACATCCACTAAGAGGTTTCTTCCCTCTAGGTGTTCTGACCACAGCTTTGTTTGTGTTCCTGACCTATGTGTCTGTGTGTGTGCTACATTGAGGCATGAATGAATGTCCCTAACATAGATGTAACTTGGCAAATATTGAGGGGGGGGGGGGGGGTGAAAAAACCATTGGTTGTTTTAGAAACTCAAAAC